>TARA_R110002050_G_scaffold48192_3_pt1 | contig 23381 bp, 21 predicted proteins | sample TARA_R110002050 | Tara Oceans TARA_R110002050 (sample SAMEA4396988) | marine metagenome | biome: Polar Biome; feature: [DCM] deep chlorophyll maximum layer (ENVO:01000326); material: water (ENVO:00002006), including particulate matter (ENVO:01000060) such as... | depth 25 m
GGTGTAGATGCCCAGACGCTTACCTTAAAAGTAGTAAAGTCCTCATAATTTTGGATGAAGTTCATCACTTGAAAGGCTCAGAGCTTTGCAATGCAAATGCTTGGGGTGAAGAGGTATTACTTAACATACAAAATCAAGCAGCATATACCCTAGCATTATCGGGGACTCCATGGCGTTCAGACCAAGCCCCAATTGTTTTATCTCGATTTACCGAACCAGATAATACAATCCACTGTGATTTCGTTTATGGGTTACAAGAGGCTGTGGCCAATGGCGTTTGCAGAAAACCTAACATTGTATTGATTGATAACGATAAAATTGAACTCGGTACGACAAAAGGTTCAAAGGTTTTTAACTCTATAGCTGAACTGTTGACGCAAACTAAGTTTAGCTACCAATCATTAATTAATAACACTCAGATAGTTCATTACATCTTGCACCAATGTTCTCAGCTAGGAGAAGGTTAATATGTAAATAGTGTTTCTATCTCACGTAGGGGATAGCGACAATGAGTGTAACTCTATCTTATGTGAATTTATAAAAAGGTTAATGTCCAGTTTGCCGGATCTGTTGTCACTAACAGCAGGTCCTAGCACGCTCGGGACGTCCTCCCATTTTACGCAAGTTACACATATTTTCTTCAAGGAAAGTGAGGTTTTGGTTTGTAACCTCGCTCAACACTAACTTACCCCACATTGGTAGTTCTACATTAATTCGATAGAAAATCCATTGCCCCTGGCGACGATCAAGTAATAGACCACATTTACGTAACTGGGCCAAATGACGCGAAATTTTTGGTTGAATTTCCTGTAATGCCTCGGTGAGTTCGCACACACAGAGCTCACCTTCATGCTCAATAAGCATCAAACAACGTAGACGCGTTTCATCAGCCAAACATTTAAAAAACTGAGTAGGATTAATCATTAGCAACCTTAGACTGTAACAATACAAACATTTTGATCCTTTCGGTCAATTACCAAAGGTCATTTCAAACCTTGGAGTACATGATTCGATTCTAGTATCGAGGTAATCTCAAGAAGTAATGTTATCAGCCAAAGGAAAACTTTGACACTCTTGTGTCGATTTTTCACAAAGACTAATCAACAAATCAAAGGTTTTCCCTGTAAATTCACTAATAGATTAGAGCGTAACCTATCTGTTTATAAGTTATTTTTTTGCTACAGAAGAAGAGTTACCACGATATAGAGCTCGAAGTATGATCATAATAATGTTAGATAAAAATTAGGTAGTTACACAGAATCTGTTACAGGGTCCTGGATAACTTCACAAAAGTTTGATGTACTCTCCGCGAACGAATGTCATTTTGAATAAAGCTTGATCACTTTCATTATATATCTGTAGAACATGTCTTTACTTTATATATGAAGCGATTGTACCTTTTACGGCAAGCCATCGCTTTGGTTATCTACTGAGGATGGCGAAAGCTCCAGCTTTGTGGAATATCGGACTCATTTAGGTTTATGACTAAAGATCTCTTTTGACCAAAGATATTATGTAAAAAGCCACAAACAAAATCTGTGGCTTTAACAGGATAAACTAGCGAAAGTCTCGACCACTAATAGGCGGTTTTAACCCCGAAGCTACGGATGTAAAATACTTTTGGCCCCGTACCAGCTTCTAACTTCAATTGCATAGGCTTATGCAGTTTAATTAGCTGGGAGATCTTACTCTGTGGATCATCAAGGTCCCCTATGACCCTTGCATGAGAAGGACATGCGTCAACACAGGCTGGGTTCAAGCCTTGATCTAACCTGTGATCGCAGAAAGTGCATTTCTCTGTGGTGCGCTTTGGCCGAGTCACAGGGTAAGTATCACCCCGCTCTGGGTTCTCATTGGGTGATGCAGTAGCCCCCGTACGTTTGAGCAGCATCAGTGGTGATACAGTACCGTTAGCCACTAACTCAGAGTCATCTTGCCAACGACGGTGTGGAGTCATCGTATTAAAACTGATAACACCATATGGACAGGCATTCATACACTTCTTGCAACCGATACACTCGTCATTATTTTGCAGTGTTAAACCACGTTCATCTTTATACATCGCTCCTGTTGGACATACATTTACACAAGGGGCATTATCACAGTGATTACACAATGTCGGTATATAAGAGTACTTTACATCAGGAAAAGTCCCTTCTGTGGACGTTGCATGATGCGACCAATGAATACCGTCACTCGTGTTGTTTTCTGTTTTACAGGCTAAATCGCAGCCCCCGCATCCTACACATTTTTGTAGGTCAATCACCATTCCTAATCTCATAGTGGGTTACCTCACACTTTCTCAACACGAACACGGATATGACCATAGAATGCAGATGCGCCACTTAAGCGATCGTATCTGTCTGCAATCAAATCATTATTTGCACCACCTTTGGGAGTTACACCAAATTGAGTACTGGCGTAGCGGCCATAGGCCCAGTGACCTTGTCCAAAGCATTTAGCGATTGTCCCAGGAGTTACACCTTCCCATAGCTTAGCTTTACAGGTGAGCGTTCCTACAGGACTCGTGATACGGATATCATCGCCATCTTTAAGACCAAATTTTTTACCATCAATTGGGTTGAATTTTGCCACATCTTGATTAGCTACATCGCCAGGATCGACATCCTTAAACTCATAGAACCATGGAGTATTCGCTGTGCGTCCCTCCTTACTTAAACGAGATTTTTGATCGACCAATAACAATGGGAATTCAGACTTATCACCAAAACGATAGGGTTCTTCATAATGAGGAATAAATGCCAAATGTCCTCGAGCTTGATAATCACAAGCTTTCATTACCTCGTCGATAGAGACTTTGTGTTTATCGGCATGCCCTTGGAGTGCGTTTTGTAAGGTCTTACTGTAAAATTCAAACTTAGTGGTTTTAGTGTCAAACTTACCCCAACGAGATTCAAGCTTGTAAGGAGAACTGTTCCAAACCCCTTTTTGCACAAACTCGTCCCAAGATTTAAGCTTATCACCATATTTAGAAGCATCTTCTTTCCACATAGGTGCTGTTAGATATCTAGCCATCAATTTGGCAAAATCAGCCTCATCAACGGCCGATTTACCTGTTTCTGGATCGACAATTTGCTCATTAATATAGCGCCATGGGGCATCAAACCCCTTATCAGCAAGTTTTTTAGCCAACATATATGGGATTTCTGACTCATCAATGCGGGTATCCCACAAACGCTTGATTAACGGTTGCTGAATAGAGACTTGATGGACACCGTTACCAATTGAGTCCAATACTCCCCATTTCTCAAACATGTGATGGCTAGAAGGCAGTAACACATCCGCAAACCAACTAAACTCAGATACGTTAGTGGTAATGTGTGCCATAAACTCCACTTTACTTAAGGCTTCATCCCAACGCTGTCCTTCAGGGTTAGAAAAATTAAAGTTGTTGAAGTAAGCGAGCATAACTTTTATTTCGTAAGGGTCTTGATTACGAATACCGTTAGCAGCGTTGGAGGTTATCACTCCACCACCTGATTTCCCTTTTTTCAATGCTGGGAATTCCAAACGTCCACGTTGATCAATCTTCTCTTTCTTGACACCTTTAACTGATATATCATCCATATAAGCGCTTGCATCTGGATACTCTTTCAACATTGGAATTTTATTACCAGGAAATAAGCCTCCTTTACTATCGATACCGCCAAACAATCCATTTAAAGCATGGCAAGAAATTGAAGTATATGTGCCGCGAACCTGCATCACTGCACCACGAGAAGTCCACACCTGAACCGCTGGCGCTGCAGCCCCCATATCTCTGGCTATCGAGATAATGGTGTTAGGATCTATACTGGTGATTTTACTTGCCCAATCTGGGGTATAGTCTTTGAGAGCGTGGTTCCACCATTCTACTAAACCGTAAGTATGAGTTTCTTTAAAACTCTCGATACTCACGGTTTTACCTGCTTTAAACAGGTTTTTACCCTCGATGAAATCCCCGACAAATGGCTTATGCCACAAACCTTCGACTAAGGCGACATGGGCAATGGCTAGTGCAAGCACGCTGTCTTGACCAGGTTCAATCGGGATCCACTTATGAGCTTTGGCAGCTGAAGCTGAAAGTCGTGGGTCGACGACAACCACTTTTGCTTGATCGAGCGCATCTCCCCAATTTTGAGAATAGAAAGAAACCTGACGGTTACTCGCTATCGGGTCAGCGCCAAACGATAAAATAAATTTAGCATTTTTAATGTCATACTGGTTATATCCCCAGTTACCATCTAGATAGTAAGGCCCCATTTTATGGGCTTCTGCGCACACAGAACTGTGGGAGATATGATTAGGAGAACCAATCATATCTGTCATTTTTTGATAAAGTAAATCAGTGAGATGTGAGTATCTGCCGCGAAGGAGCGCATATTTATGTGGCTCATTGGCAACACGTAAGGCAATGATTTTATCCGCTAGCATATCCAGTGCTTTATCCCAGGTAATCGGGACAAATTTAGGGTCTTGATCACGCCCTTTTTTAGGGTTGGTTCGCATCATTGGTGTACGCAATCTATCAGGATCATAGACTTGCTGAAGGCTTAAGTGCTGACGTGGGCAGCTAGACATGCCATGTACGCCAGACTCTGGATTACCACGCACTTTCAATGCCCTGCCATCCATCACATAAACCTGCTTAGCGCACCATGAAGTGCAACCTTGGCAGGTCGTTGCTAACCATTGTCCTGTACCAGTTCTATCCAGTGGTGCTGGTAATTCTGCGGCAATAGCGTCAACAATCGGAGTAAAAGATAGTGTCCCGCCAATACCTGTTAACACAGTTCCTGCAGCCGTTGACTTGAACAGCTGGCGCCGCCCCAAGTTAACTTGATTTTCTTTTTTCATTTTCCACACTCCATATAAGGGTATGGAATTTAATATATACATTTTTAGGTATATGTTTGCGATTTAGATCAATTTATATACATCTAATCTTTACTGAAATTTACAATTGTGAAACACACTTTAAAACATACAAAAAACATGACCTTGATCACACACTGAAGCTTAACTCAATATTTTTCCTATATATTAGTGATCAACTCCAAGTTTTGACTGTGAATATTCTCAGGATGTTTGACTCTCTTTTTTTGAAGTGTATAGTATATATGAAATTTCATATATACTGGTTCTAAAGTGGTTTTAAGGCATCTATTCTTACTCCACCGCCTCCACTTTAAAACCTGAATCCATTTCATGAGGAAAAGTGATGACTCAATTTTCGATATTCGATCCCGCTTTATGTTGCAATACTGGCGTATGTGGCACTGACGTTGACCAAGCACTCGTTACCTTCGCTGCCGATTGCCAATGGCTGAAACAGCAAGGTATTAGCGTAGATCGCTTTAACTTATCCCAGCAGCCTATGGCCTTTGCCGAAAATGCTCTCGTAAAACGCTTTTTAGAAACCTCAGGCGCAGAGTCCCTACCGATAATCCTCCTTAATGGTGAAATAGTATTGACGGGCCGTTATCCTAATCGGCAGGAACTGGCCCGTTGGGCGAAGATCGCTATCGCAGAACCTGCGAAAAATACCGCACCGTGTTGCAGTGGTAAAACCTCTTGCTGTTAGTCAACTCACGTTTGGAAACACCAAGGATAATCTAATGAAATTTATTCAGAATCCGCCCGCATTCCTCTTCTTTACCGGTAAAGGTGGTGTTGGTAAGACATCTTTATCCTGCGCGACAGCAATTACCTTAGCCGATAGTGGTAAGCGAGTGTTATTGGTCAGTACTGATCCTGCATCCAATGTGGGCCAAGTTTTCGGACAAACCATAGGTAATAAACTCACGCCAATAGACAGCGTTACGAGACTAACGGCACTGGAAATTGATCCTCATGCCGCCGCAGAGCAATACCGCGCCCGTATTGTTGATCCGGTTAAAGGCGTACTACCGCCAGATGTAATTCGCAGTATCGAAGAGCAACTTTCAGGAGCTTGCACCACAGAAATTGCCGCCTTCGATGAATTCACCGGTTTATTGACCGATGCATCGCTACTGCAAGATTTCGATCATATTATTTTTGATACCGCACCAACGGGGCATACTATTAGGCTATTACAACTCCCTGGGGCTTGGAGCAGCTTTATCGAGACTAACCCCGAGGGCGCTTCCTGTCTTGGCCCATTAGCTGGACTCGAAAAGCAGGCGGAACGCTACTCGCAAGCATTAGCTGCATTGTCAGATCCGGACAAAACACGCTTGATCTTAGTTGCGCGTCCACAGCAATCCACCCTGATAGAAGTGGAGCGCACTCACCAAGAGTTGCGCCAAGTGGGCCTTAAGAATCAATATCTGGTGATTAACGGCGTATTGCCCGAAGGCGCGGCACTCAATGATCCCCTTGCCTCTGCACTCTATCAACGTGAACAAGCGGTGCTCGCCAATTTATCTCCCATTCTCACGGCATTACCTCACGAAACGCTGACACTTCAATCGATGAACCTAGTCGGCGTTACGACGTTACGCCAACTTTTTATGCCTGCAGAAGACATAAATTTACCCGCAATGGATGAGCAAGACAGTCTGCCACAAGTGCCAACACTGGATAGTTTAATCAGTGAAATTGCGCAGCAGGACCATGGCCTTATCATGCTCATGGGCAAAGGTGGTGTCGGTAAAACTACGCTGGCCGCCGCCATTGCGGTCAGATTGGCAGAGCTTGGCTTAGATGTGCATTTAACCACTTCAGATCCTGCCGCGCATCTAGAACAAACGCTGTATGGTCAATTAGCGAATTTGCAGGTGAGCCGAATCGATCCCGTCGAAGTCACCACTCGCTACCGTGAACAGGTGTTAGCGACTAAGGGCAAAGCGTTAGATGCCCAAGGTAAGGCCTTGTTAGAAGAAGATTTACGCTCACCTTGCACCGAAGAAATTGCCGTATTCCAAGCCTTTTCGCGCATTATCCGCGAGGCGGGGAAACACTTTGTCGTCATGGATACCGCGCCAACGGGGCATACCTTATTGCTGCTTGACGCTACTGGCGCCTACCACCGAGAAGTCGCCAAACGTATGGGAGAAACAACTCACTATTCAACGCCAATGATGCAGTTGCAAGACAAAGAGCGTACTAAGGTGTTATTGGTCACTCTGCCCGAAACCACCCCGGTACTCGAAGCCACTAATTTGCAGGAAGATTTGCGCCGTGCGGGAATTGAACCTTGGGCATGGCTTATCAATAATAGCCTTGCCGTTGCCAGAACGACCTCACCATTATTAAAAGTACGCGCTCGCCATGAACTAGTGCAAATCGAAAAAGTGCAACAGGACTTAGCCTCACGGTTGGCATTAATCCCATTGCAGGAAGAAGAACCCATTGGTATTTCGCAGTTAAGCCAACTGGCTAAACAGCATTAATACCTTATTTTATGATTACGGGTAGACAGTCTCTGCCCTTTTGAGGAGCTTGTATGTGGTTAGCTGGGGCAATTTTTGTTCTCACCATAGTGTTAGTAATTTGGCAACCTAAGGGGTTAGGCATAGGTTGGAGTGCTACCTTGGGCGCCGTATTGGCCCTACTACTGGGTGTGGTCCACTTAGGGGATATTCCTGTGGTATGGAATATTGTCTGGAATGCGACCGCCACCTTTATTGCCGTGATCATCATCAGTTTATTATTAGATGAGTCGGGATTTTTCGAATGGGCCGCGCTACATGTGGCCCGTTGGGGCAAAGGTCGTGGCCGTTTACTCTTTACTTACATCGTGTTACTCGGCGCGACTGTTGCCGCATTGTTTGCCAATGATGGCGCGGCGCTGATCCTCACCCCCATAGTGATTGCTATGTTACTGGCTCTGGGCTTTAGCGCAGGAGCAACCTTAGCCTTTGTGATGGCGGCGGGGTTTATTGCCGATACCGCGAGTTTGCCGTTAATTGTCTCTAACCTAGTCAATATTGTTTCGGCGGACTTCTTCAACATAGGTTTTAACGAATACGCCTCTGTGATGGTGCCCGTCGATATTGCAGCTATTAGTGCCACCTTAGTCATGCTGCATCTGTTTTTCCGCAAAGATATTCCCGCGACCTACGACCTAGAAAAACTACGCGAACCTAAGGCCGCCATTCGCGACCTCAACACCTTTAAAACCGGTTGGGGCGTATTAGTCTTACTTTTGGTGGGCTTTTTTGGCTTAGAACCGCTCGGTGTGCCCGTGAGTTTAGTCGCTGCCGTGGGTGCTCTTATCCTGTTTGTTATCGCGAAAAAAGGCCATGCCATAGATACCACTAAGGTACTTCGCGGCGCGCCATGGCAGATAGTGATCTTTTCACTCGGCATGTATTTGGTTGTTTATGGTCTTCGTAACGCAGGCTTAACCGATTACCTATCGAGCGTATTAAATAGCTTGGCAGAACAAGGGCTTTGGGCTGCCACTATGGGCACAGGTTTCTTGGTCGCGTTTTTATCGTCCATCATGAACAACATGCCAACAGTGTTAATTGGTGCCCTTTCGATAGACGGTAGCAATGCAACTGGCGTGATTAAAGAGGCCATGATTTACGCTAACGTAATTGGCAGCGATTTAGGCCCCAAAATCACTCCCATCGGCAGTTTAGCAACCCTGTTATGGTTGCATGTACTGGCGCAGAAAAATATTAAAATTACCTGGGGTTATTATTTCCGCGTCGGCATAGTGATGACGCTACCTGTGCTATTTGTCACCCTAGCGGCACTGGCACTGCGCCTTTCTTTCTAATCTTCGTCCATGGGCACTAGAGCATCTGTTTAGTGCCTATGGATAAATTTATAAGCGATTATTTATCAGGGACATGTTATGACTAATATGATTGATGACAACATTAAGATTTACCACAATCCCGCCTGTGGCACATCGCGCAACGCCTTAGGCCTTATCCGTAACTCAGGAGTTGAACCCACAATCATCCTCTACCTTGAGACACCGCTAAACCGTCAGGCGCTACAGCAGTTAATTGCCGATATGGCTATTTCTGTACGCAGTTTACTGCGGCAAAATGTCGAGCCCTATGCAGCCTTAGGCTTAAGTGAAGATAAATTTAGCGACACTGAATTAATCGATTTTATGCTCAAACACCCGATCCTGATTAATCGTCCCATCGTCGTCACGCCATTAGGCACTCTCCTCTGTCGCCCCTCAGAAAGGGTATTGGATATTTTACCTAAACCCCAACTGAACGCTTTTACTAAAGAAGACGGAGAAGTGGTGATCGATACTAATGGGCAGAGAGTTGCTCAATAGCGTTTCCGTTTATTAAATTGCTCCAAAAACGCAGCTCAGTTCCAAATTACCGCCTGTGAAATCATAAACTTCACAGGCGGGAATTTACCTTGATAGAAGCATGTATGCCACTACAGCTTAAGCAATATCAGCTGATGCCGGTTCACGTGTCGATGCCATAAAAGTATATAAAACAGGAACTAAGAATAGAGCAACAAAGACATTCAGCAACAATCCTCCTATCGCTGCGGCTGCCATAGGACGCAATAGCTCCCCTCCTTCCTCAAATGCGAATGCCAGTGGCGTAAATCCTAATACTGCGGGTAATACCGTCATTAATCGAGGTCGAAGCCGACTTAAACCCGCTTCAAATGTGGCGTTTAACAATTCCACTCCCTGTTGTTTTTGACGTTCTGCCGTTTGGATCAGTAACACGCCATCAATCACATTCGCCGCAAGCACTATCATGGCAGCAATGATCACAGTTGCTCCAAAAGGTTGTCCCGTTAAAAAGAGCCCATACCCAATACCCGTTAGACAAAAAGGCGCGGCAAATAAGATCACCAAAGGAAGACGAAGACTATTAAATTGTACCGCTAATACAATGAACGAAAAAAACACTGCGTAGCCCAGAATACTCTGCACAGTTGTTTGCATCTGCGTCATTTGCAATGCCTTGCCCCCTATAGAGTATGTGTAACCCGTGGGCCAAGCTGTCTCTGAAAGAATACTAGTGACTAACATTTTTGCAGAATCGAGGTCAGTTGTTGATGGATCGCAGCGAACGATCACTTGCTTTATCTGATTTTTTCTAATGATTTCAACTGGCCCCGTTGCCGCAGAGACTTTGGCAACATCTCTTAAACGCACGTAATGACCAGAAGGCGTAGCGATTGATAGATTTTCAACGTCAGAGCGCGACTGTAACTGCGTCTCAGGCATAATAATCCGGATATCGTACAACTCACTAGACTCTCGATAACGTGTCGGCACACTACCAGTAATATAGCCATTAAGAACGTGTGCAATTTCTGCGGTAGTTAAGCCATGTTCCGCCGCTAAAGTTCGGTCAATATCGACTTGCCATTCAGGTTTAGAGGAATCAAGCGATACATAAACGTTAGTTAACTCGGGCCTTTGGGCTAACTTTAACGCTAAGGCATTCGCAACCTCAAAAAGTGTATCGACTTCAGAACCATTAATCTCAACTTCAATGTCAGCCTGCCCCATAGAGCGAATACCGCGCATCTTTGCCTGATTGACCGCTAATATCGCCCCTGGTGCAAATAACTTAGCCACATTAGGGCGCAATTCTTTAATATACTCAGTGGTGGTGATTTTACGTTCGCCTGAGGGGACTAGTTCAATATCAACTTCGCCTTCATTGCCAATTTTATTGGTATACAATCCCCTGACAGCGCCACCTGAAAGCGCGAATACACTGCGAACCCGCTTATCACCGATCACTAATACTTCGACTTGCTGGGTAATAGCATCCATCCGCGCTAAGCTCGTCCCCGCTGGCATGCGTACCTTCACGACGATACGTCCATCATCAACAGCTGGAAAAAATTCAGAACCCACAGACTTAAACAGCAACACTCCACCGATTGCCACACCAATAAATATCAATAAAGTAACCAACCTAAACCGCAATGCCCTGTGTAATAACGCGCCATAAACCCACCGCAAGCCATTATTAATTTTCTTACTGAAGGCAAATTCATGTTGATTAGACTTTAATAAGGCGCTACCTAGCATCGGCGTAAGGGTTATAGCAGCAAGACCTGCGATAATCATCAACCCAAGAATCACCAATACTAATTCTTTAAACAGTAAAGTGATTAATCCAGGCACTAACAAAAAAGGCACAAACAAGGCAATAAAGGTCACCGTTGCCGCAAGAATGGCTCCGCCGACTTCCAATGTTGCAACTTCGGAGATTGATTGTGGATCTGATTTGCTATTTAAACTGCGCAATCGTGAAATGTTTTCGACCACAATAATTGAAGTATCTGGGAGTACCCCTATTGCGACAACAAGCCCTCCAAGGGAAAAAATATTGAGAGAAAATCCCGCGAGGCGCATTAAAAAAAAATTGACCAATAATGCAAATGGTAGGGCAATCGCAATAATAAGTACTTGCCTTGAGTTACCTAAAAATACAAATAACACTAATACAACCAATGCCATCGCCTCTAAGGCAGTGTTACGCACGCCACGAATAGAGTCGTTAATATAATCAGCCTGATTTTCAACCAAGGTAAACTTAATATCCTGTGGGAAAAATGGTGCTAACTCGGCCAAACGATGTTCAACATTTCCCACGGTTGTGACGGTATTAGCATCGGCTTGTTTGATTAAATTAACTTTAACAGCCTGATGACCATTTAAGCGGGTTAACATACGAATGTCTTCGTGACTGTCTTTAACGTCGGCTACATCCCTAACGCGAATAATATTGCCATTATTATCACGGCTTAATACGAGTTCTTGAATCACAGCTAGCTGGTTAAATTCCCCCATGACCCTCACAATATTCTCACGGAATTGGCCAGTTACCCGCCCTCCAACCCGTTGTAAATTCTCTGCCGCAAGGACCCGCTCTAACGTAGCAAAATCTAATCCATGTGCTTGTAGTTTTTCATCATCCACAAAAATACGAATTTCACGCTCAAGGCCACCGGCCACATCAACAGCTGCCACACCACCGGCAGATAAAAGTCGCTGAGTTAACCATGAGTCAACCCAAGTACGCAGTTGAGTCAGATCCATATTTTCCGATTCAAACACGACTTGTACTATCGGCAATTGTGACGGATCAGCTTTAATAATGACGGGAGCCTCAATATCCACTGGAAGATTTTTGGTCGAGCGATTAAATGCCGCTAACGTATCCTGGTAAGCAACATCAACATCAACACCGTAACGGTAGTTCACATCGAGTTGATATAACCCTTCAATAGCGCTTGAAGAAAGATAATCTAAGCCATCCACAGAGGCAATCTCACGCTCAATAGGATCGGCTAAGTTTTGGTCGATATCTTCAGGTGTTGCACCCGGCCACACAATCGATAACTTGATCAACGGATATTTAACCGAAGGTAAAAAGTCAACAGGCAACATATTGAGATTTAGCGCCCCGAAAATAGCCAAACCAAATGCTAATACTGCTGTTGAAATTCGACGGGAAATAGCGGCTTTAATGATCATTTGTTCACTCCCGCTCCATTATTTTCAGCGAATTCATCTGATAACCTGACCGCAGAGCCATTTTTGACTCTTTCAATACCGGTAAGTACGATAATCTCACCAGCCTTAAGTCCCGATAGCACTTCAACTTGATCATCCTGCTCTAGACCCGTTTTGATTAATCGTCGGGTTGCAATATTACCTGTTACAACAAATACACTTTTATTCTCACCTTGCATTTGAATTGCATCAATTGGTATTACTAAGGTATTTTCGTGCACTTGCTGTACTGCACGGATCCGCGCAAACATGCCAGGAATAAACTCATTTGTAGGCAACTCCGCCTCAAAAAGACGTGTATGTAAATTTCTGTCTATATCGGGATAAGCTCGAATAATCTCTAATTCAAATTCTTTTCCTGCAACCCCATCAAAACTCGCCTTGACTTTATGTCCCTTCTTGATAGCAAATGCCTGCGCTTCTACCACGCTAAAACGTAATACCAAACTATTTGGAGCATACATTTCAACTAATGGACTTCGAGGGATAGCGAAATGACCTTCTGAAATCAACACCTTAGATACAACCCCTGACCAAGGCGCCGTCACTATATAATCATTAACGGTTTGCTTGGCTTGGCTCAGTGCCGCCTTCGCTTTTTCTAATGATGACAGTACTTCATCCAGTTGCTCCTCTGGCAAGGTATGTTGCTTAACCAAGGTTTTAATACGGGTTAAGTTCAATGCTTGTTTGCGTACTTCTTCAGCGGCAGAAGATTGAAGAGAGTCAGCCGCATTGGTTCGACCAATGCGTAAAATCTCTTGCCCTAAAATGACGCGGTCTCCTTCACGGACTGCACAATTAAGAATCGGCCCTTCAGCAGACGACGCTAAACTAGCGACCTTTGTTGGTTCAACCGTTCCTGTCAATACAAGGTACTGCCTAAATGTTTTCTCATTCACGGTAAAAAGAGTAACTGCTGGAAGCTGTTGCGGCTTTTTACCACCTATGGTGTTGACGGGCACGCCATCCACGGTTAATTTACTTCCCACCTCTAGTGCTATTGATGAAGCATTAAACATCCACATGACTACGCCCACTAACAGGATAAGCACGGCTAATCCTGTTAATAAATATGATTTTTTCACTAAAATACACCTCAAGATGAATGTCGTAATTAATACAATGGCTCTATAGCAAAGATGGGGCGAAAATATTAGTCCAAGAGTAATATCCGCCAATTAGGATAAACACTACTCCGGTGATTTTTCTGGCCCAATGCTCGAATGCCAATATATAGTTATAGGTTTTCGCAACACGATGGGCGCTAAAACCTAATAAAATGGCAAACACTAAAACGGGTAACCCAGTGGCTAATCCATAAATCGCTGGCAGTACAATACTCGATTGTGATTCTAGCGCGAGCGGCAATAACGATCCGAAAAAGAGCGCCGCCGAGGTGGGGCAAAATGACAACGCAAATAACACGCCCAGTAGCAAAGCCCCAATATATCCCTGAGGGTTAATTTTGGCCCTTAACTTTTCTATTAACTCACCATTGCCCGGTAAACCTAATATCAGCAACTCCAGTAAAAACATTCCAACTAATATCAAGATTGGCCCAAGTATCAGATTCATATATTTCTGTAGCAGCACGGAAACCGTCACTGTCGAGAGCAAACTTCCCACCAATATCACGCCAAGTACCAAGTAGCTCAGCATGCGCCCAATGGTGTAGGAAAGCCCAGTACCAAACATTCTATAAGGTGACTGTATCCCTTTACTAATATATGAAATTGCCGCTACATTGGTCGCTAATGGACACGGACTGATAGAGGTTAAAATGCCAAACCAAAAGGCGGACAGCAACATCACCGACCACTCATCCATGAACACGGCTCAACATAGCTTCAATTTCTTCGGCGACATATTCTTGGTACGCCATCTCATCATTAGCCAGTTCCCAAAGTTTATCTAATCGGCGCCACTGAGTTTCAACTCCATCTTTAGTTGTTGAAACCACTACAGTTCTAAAAGCTAATTGATAGTCATCGACATAATGCTGATTATCGGTTAAATCAACATTGACGATATTGAGTTGCACTTCACCATTACTAACTTCCTTAAAGAAGCTGTTCATCACGGTTTCTCGGGTGAATTTTTCCATTCTGATACAGGTTGTACAACGTTGATTGCCATGAAAATAATAGACATTTACACCGTTCTTGAGCACCGGAGCAACGGTGGTAACAGCAGCAAAATCCGTAGACATATTATTCGCCGAGGTGCCAAATTGTTGATATCCAACGAGCACAAACCCTAAGCAGACAATGCTGAGCAACAGGTATTTAACTATCGTTTTCGCATTCATACCCTACTCCTACATAATGTGAATTGGTCGGAGTTTGTCAACAATGTCATGATTTCATCGACACTGGCTAGGCGGCCCGTGAGCTTAATTTGTTCATCCACGACTAATGCGGGTGTAGACATCACGCCATAAGCCATGATTTCAGCAATATCCGTCACTTTGGTTAGCTGATAATCAATATTGAGCGAAGTTGCAGCCTCAACGGCCGCGTCAGCCAGTTTTTGGCATTTAGCACAGCCGGTACCTAAAATTTTAATATTCATATTGACTCCCTTTGTCATCTTATTACTTGGTCATTTAGCCATTTGACCAAATAATAATTATAAAACTAATCAATTAATGCGATCTGCTTCTGAATTTGTTGATCCAATAGGGTATCGATGCAATTTAGCGAGCTAAGCAAGCAGGGGATTGTTAGATGATAGAATATCTGCTTACCACGCTTATCCATATCCACAATTCCCGCATTACGCAGTACTGACAGATGTTTAGAGATGGTTGAGAAATCGACATCGACGGCTTCCACAAACTCACAAACACACTTCTCGCCATCGGCAAGTTGTTCAACCATCCACAATCGAGTTGGATGACCCAATGCCTTGAAAATATTAGATTTTAATATAATTCGTTGTTTCATTTTCTCAATTTCCACAAGTAATCAGCGAATGAATCTGTAGCAAGTATAAAAGAATCATTAACAAAAAACGTAGGTAAATATCGCATATTTCTAACGTAAATTAGCGATATTTGCTTGTTTATATTGTTGATATAGCAACAATATAAACAAAACAGCTACACATATCATGATCCATTTTTTAGCCAGAGTTAATGCCTTTAATAATAAATTTAACTAATTTAGAAGACGTATAGTTTCAAAAATATGCACTTTTTAGTTAATCATCAAAAGAGTATTAATGCTGACATGCCAAATTTTCTCATACTAGGAATTATTGTAAAAAAATCCAAATCGTATCAATTGAGCCAAGTCAAAATCACTTCTGCTTTTGGGATACCTCCAGCATGAACAACTTGTTCATCCATAACAACACCTGGGGTGGACATTACGCCATAGTTCATAATGGATTCTAGATCCGTTACTTTCTCAATCGACACCTCAACCCCTTGTTCAGCTGCTACTTTTTCAATCAACTTTGCGGTATTCATGCAGTTAGCACAGCCAGAACCCAACACTTTAAATATTTTCATTTTTATCTCCTAAAGTTGCCAAAATGGTAAATTAAATATCCAACCTATAACGGTGAATGCAGTTAGTAATAGGCCAAAAAGAAGTCCAAGTAGTTTCCATTGCATAACTTGTTTTAGCATCACAAATTCAGGAACACTTGCCGCCACTGTACTCATGCAAAAGGCTAACGTTGTCCCTATTGGTAACCCATTGTTAAGTAGGCTCTCCATAATTGGAATCACGCCGGTTGCATTGGAATACAGTGGGATACCTATTAATACTGATGCCGGTACGGACCACCATTGTCCCGCGCCTAAATGAGCTTCAATCCAGCCATCCGGTACAAAACCGTGTAAACCGGCCCCAATACCAACACCGATAAATACCCATTTCCATACTCTGCCGACAATTTCCATCATTTCTTGTTTAGCAAATTGATGTCGGTACAACCAGGTTATCGTGTTGTCTGTGGTAGCGACATCATGAGTTTGATTGTCTTGTTGCTTAGTTTGAGCGTTTTGTAACGCTTTGGCGGCAAAAGGTTGCAGCCAACGCTCTGCGCCAATTGCATCAAGTAACCAACCACTGAATATTCCGATCAGCATACCAATCAGCACATACATTATGGTGAACTTCCACCCTAATAAACTAAATAGCAGTAAAACGGCAATTTCGTTAATCAATGGCGAGGTAATCAAGAACGCCATGGTGATACCCAATGGAATCCCAGCAGAAGTAAACCCCAGAAAAACAGGAATACTGGAACACGAGCAAAATGGAGTTACAGCACCGAAGAAACTGCCCGTTGCGTATCCAAATAAACGTCGCTTACCTGATAAATAATGTCGTACTTTTTCAACATTTAGAGAAGCTCGAAACAACGCAATAACGTAAATCATGATGACTAATAGCACCATGATTTTGCTTGTATCTTCAATAAAAAAGTGGGCAGCATCTGCCAGTTTAGTGCCTTGCTGCAAACCAAAAAGCTGGTAAGTTGTCCAATCGGCAAGCTGCGTAAAAATCTCAAACATATCGGATCCTAAAATCTTAAGGTGTTTCATATGTTGTTAAGACGAATCAAAGATAAAAAGGATGCAAATATTTTTAATTTATTTTTTCATCTATTTAACCGCTGAATAGTCTTGCTTATAACAACATAATAAGAAGTAATAGCGATATCATTACGCTCTAGGATAACAATATGAAATACGAAAAATTTGAATCTGCATGGACACAAATGTCCAGAAATGCTTTTAATATCGCATAGCAGTATCGGCAATAAGGTTTTTGGGCGTGGAATGCTTTAAGGACAAGGACTCTATCTCATTGATGAAACAGGTAAGGTGGCATGATGTCGACAACTGGTTGCACCTATGGTAAATCGAATCTTAAAAAACATGATTACAATAGCTTTATTCGTTATTACGAGAAGGAAACGTCACCATCACTCACAGAGTGAGGTAGCAAACATTTTTCGAGCACAAACTGTTTATTAGACGCACAAATTTTAAAGTGAATAAACTCAAAATAACTTGGTTACAAGCATAAAAATTAAACATAACTATTAAAAAATAGAGCACTCATTCGGTTACCCTGCATCATTCCCCCATCAATATGTTATTGTGGGCTATTTGGTAGGAATTTCTTAATAAATTGATCTATTCCTTAAAGAAGCAACACACATGCTGGTGCTCGTCAAAACGAATATGACACTGTTTTAAAAGTATGTTCTTTAGCTTTGTTCGAGCTCGTTGTATCCGAGATTTGGTAGCAACTAATGTCAACTGATTTTTATCCGCATAATCCTGCTGACTACAACCTTGTAGATCACAGTGACTAATAATGTCTTTATCAATTTGGCTAAGTTTATCTAATGCTTTAGGCAGACATTGTGCAAGACTATCAATGGGTGCTGATTGTGGTTCTTCCCATGATGGTTCATGCTCACTAATATCCAATAAATGTTTTATTTTCGATTTACGTTGATTGTCAATCAGTATGTTTCGAGCAACTTTATATAGCCATGCTCTCTGATTCTGAATGTCACAAAATAACTCTTTGTGCTGTAATGCTTTAAGAAAAGTATCTTGAAGTAAATCAAAACTTAGTTCTTTATCACTAGTTTGTTTAAGTATCCAGAAGTAAATTTCAGACTCAGAAAGATGCCAAATATCTATTAAACACGGCACGGCGGCGTTTACTTTAAATGAAGAATGTTTAAGCATAAATAAAAACTCTTAATGATTTAGTGCACGTTAATACATCTTACAAATATAAAGGATAATAGAAACCATTTACACCATTAATATTACTACTTGGCGTTGTTGTGGTCTTACCCTAAATCAGTAGACACTTGATTATTTGGTAGTTTTAATGACAACAAAGAGGCCATCGCCACAAAGATACTTGATATCCATAAGCAAGCTTCTAAACCGTAGTTTTGGTATATCCAACCGGAAAGTACAGTACCAATAAGTCTCCCCATCGCATTAGCCATATAGTAGAAACCAACATCAAGCGATACACCGTCACTACCGGCATAACTGACGATGAGATAGCTATGTAAAGAGGAGTTAATGGCGAAAACAGCTCCAAAAATTAATAGTCCTATAATGAGTGAAGCCTGGATGTGGAAATTAAAATGTAATGCTAAAGCAATCACTGCAGGGATTAATGTTAAATAGCTTGCCCATAAAAATGCAGATCTACCCGTAGGCACTTTACCTTGCTTCTTCCCCGTAAAATAAGGAGCAACAGACTGTACTATGCCATAGCCAATAACCCAACTCGCCATAAAACCACCGACCCACCAATGATCCCAATCAAAGGTTACGGCTAGAAAAACAGGTAACGCCACCACAAACCAAACATCTCTTGCGCCAAATAAAAACATTCGTGCGGCAGAAAGAATGTTAATTGATGAGCTTTTTGAGAAAATATCTTTAAATTTTGGTTTGTTTTTCGCTTTCCCTAAATCTTCTTTTAAAGTGATTAAACTAAATACCCACACGATGGCTAAAAGTGAGGCCATTAAGATGATTGCACCTTTAAACTCAAATAAAGTTAATAGCAATCCTCCCAAAAAGAATCCAACCCCTTTTAGTGCATTTTTAGATCCTGTAAGTATAGCAACCCATTGATAGAGCTTACCTTCAGCACCTTCTGGCACGAGTAACTTAATAGAGCTTTTCGCACTCATTTTATTTAAATCTTTGGCGATGCCTGATAACGCCTGTGCGACCATCACATAGATCACCGTTAGCATTTCAGCAGGCACAGCTAACATACCAAGCGCGACTATCTGCATTGCTAAACCAATATTCATGGTTTTATTTAAGCCAAGCTTTGCACCTAACCAACCACCAACAAGATTTGTGATAACACCAAAAATCTCATAAAACAGAAACAGCATGGCAATATTTAAAGGGCTATATCCTAACTGGTGAAAGTACAACACTACGAGCATGCGTAGCGCACCATCAGTTAAGGTAAATGCCCAATAATTACCTGTTATCACCAAGTATTGTTTAATAGCTGGTGATAACGCTTTGAGTGATAAAAGCCCCATAATGATTAACCTTTATCAGCCAAGCCAACCATCCGGGCTAATTCTGCGGTTCTATTGGCATAACCCCATTCATTGTCATACCAAACATAAAGTTTTACTTGGGTATCATTTACTACCATCGTTGATAATGCATCAATAATGCTTGAACGAGGGTCAGTTTTATAATCAATAGACACTAGTGGACGTTCTTCGAATCCCATGATGTCTTTTAACTCACTTATTGATGCTTGTTTAAGTAATTGGTTTACTTCTTCAACCGATGTACCGCGAGCTACTTCAAAAACGCAATCTGTAATTGATGCGTTGGCTAAAGGGACTCGTATTGCATGACCATTAAGTTTTCCTTTTAGTTCAGGGAAAATATGAGTAATAGCGGTAGCTGAGCCTGTTGTAGTTGGAATTAAGCTCATGCCACACGCTCGCGCCCTGCGTAAATCTTTATGAGGGGCATCTAATATGGTTTGCGTATTAGTTATGTCATGGATAGTGGTCATTGAACCATGCTTAATACCTATTTTTTCATGAATAACTTTGACTACTGGCGCTAAACAGTTAGTGGTACATGAAGCTGCCGTAACGATAGGGTGAATAGTTTTGTCGTATAAACCATCATTCACTCCCATAACGATATTTAATACACCATCTTCCTTTACAGGAGCTGTAACCACCACACGCTTTACACCTTGATCTAAATAGGCTTGTAACAACGCTTTAGTTTTTATTTTTCCTGATGCCTCAATAACCACATCACAGTCAGACCAATCAGTGTCTTGAGTGGCCTTATGTTGTGTACACGGGATAGCTTTACCATTAATAACGATGGAGTTACTTTCATGAGTTACGTCATGGTGCCAACGACCATGTACTGAATCAAACATCATTAAGTGGGCAAGTGTTTCAGCATTTCCCGCAGGGTCATTGATTTGAATAATTTCGATATCATCCCAATCAAATGCGGCTCTCATTGATAAACGTCCCATACGGCCAAAACCGTTAATGCCAATTTTAATCGTCATATATATGTCCTAAATGTGTTTTAAATCTATAAAAAGGCTTTTTTAAAATTATAAATATGAATTGAAGTAATCGAGTTGAACGGGATGTTTTAGTGCTTTAGGTCGTATTTTTTGTACTTCTTCAATAACCTGTTCACCAGACCAACCAAACGCTAATAAAATTAGCCCAATCACTAAGCCTGTTCTGCCAGAGCCTCCTTTGCAGTGGACTGCAATAGTACCTTTATTATTTATCACGTCTAAGATATTAGCTTTTTGAGCATTCCACTGAGATTCAAAGGCTTGGCTTGGGGCTGCATCATCTAAAATGGGTAGTTGAACCCATTCAATGCCTTGTTTTTCACATTCAGTTGGTAAAGAGAGTGCGTTGTTTTTATCCATTTCTTCATCAAACATTAAGGTAATAAGCATGTTTGTACCTGCATCTTTAAGTGTTGCAATAGAGTCAGATAACGCAGCGTGCATCGTGCCAGGGCATGGGGTAAATATAAGTTGAGCACCGTTTTCAAGTGCTAAAATATTAAATGGATGTGTTTGCATTTTTTTCCTAAAAGATGAGTTTAAAGAGTTATATTCTTATCTAAACCAATGTTGTGTTTTATTAACAAAGTAAACTAAAGACAGCATTACAGGTACTTCAACGAGCACACCTACAACGGTTGCAAGAGCGGCTCCTGAATGTAAGCCGAAAAGTGATATAGCAACCGCAACAGCCATTTCAAAAAAATTAGATGTACCGATTAACGAGGCTGGTGCTGCGATGTTGTGAGGTAGTTTCATCCACTTTGCTGCGAAGTACGCAATAACGAAAATACCGTATGATTGAATTACCAAGGGAATAGCGATTAAACCGATAGTTTCAGGTTCAGATATAATGGTATTTGCTTGAAAGCCAAATAATAAAGCAACAGTACCTAACAAGCCGACAACTGACCAAGGCTTTAACGTAGATAGAAAGATATTTAGCTCTTTTTCACCATGCCCCTTATTCAATACTTTTCGAGTCACCACTCCAGCAATTAAAGGGAGTAAAACATAGAGTACAACAGAAATTATCAAGGTCTCCCAAGGGACTTGAATATCGCTCACGCCAAGTAAGAATGCAGTAATAGGCGCAAAAGCAAATATCATGATAACGTCATTTACTGATACTTGAACCAAGGTATAGTTCAGATCACCTTTCGTTAACTGTGACCATACAAAAACCATTGCTGTACAAGGGGCTACCCCTAATAAAATCATCCCAGCGATGTATTCTTGTGCCGACACAGGGTCAACTAAATCTGCAAAAAGAAAATTAAAGAACAACCAGCCTAAACCAGCCATGGTGAAAGGTTTAATCAACCAGTTTATGACAATAGTTAACACAAGTCCTTTAGGGTTTTTACCAACATCTTTTATCGCTGAAAAGTCAATTTGAACCATCATGGGATAAATCATCACCCAAATAAAAGCAGCGACCAAAATATTTACGTGTGCAATTTCAAAATCAGCAATTGTTTGAAATGTATCAGGTTGCCATAAACCTAAAATCACCCCAAACAAAATGCTTAAGCCAACCCAAACTGATAAATAACGTTCAAAAAAACCCATTATTAAATCCTTTATTCATTCTTTATAGACAATTTATTTACAAAAACTTGCTCGATCAGGTCTATTCTGCATGTTAGCTAAACGCTGAAGTTCGTTATTGATCATAGGAATATTATTTTCTGTAGTTTGTGCAATAACTGACTTAGCCCATAGTGGTAATTCAGGGTTAATACGATAAAACACCCATTGGCCATGTTTTCTATCGGTTATCACCTTAGCATTTTTCAAAACAGCTAAATTACGTGATACTTTTGGTTGGCTATCTTCTTCCATTGCTTGCATTAATTCACAGACACAAAGTTCTCCATGATAGTGAGTTAACATTAGCGTTTTCAGTCGAATATCATCGGTTAGGCTTTTAAAAAAAGAGATAGGGTCAAAGCCATTAAGTTGATCATCATGTGTGTTAACTAATGTTTCTGTAGCACCGCGATTAACATTGGTGTTTTTATCTTCAACTATAAGAAACATAGATAAGCGGTTGTTGAGCTCATTTAATGTTATGGAAAATGGATTACTACCAGAACGCTTTTTTGGATCGGGAAAATCCCATGCTAACTGCTTAATGGCATTGGGGTAGCTGCGACATTCATTATTGGCTTTGTCGCATAAAGTAATAACATAATCAAAAACTTGCCCTTTATAGACATTCACATGTTTAGAAACTAAATTATTAGTATTTAATCCAAACTTTCCTAATGCTTCAATTGCATGAAGATCAACGGAATCAGGGTGCGTGCCGGCACTGTATACATCATACTTATCATCAGCTTTATGTCTTAATAACGCTTCCGCCATTTGAGACCTAGCGGAGTTACCAGTACAAAGAAAAAGAACTTTCTGTTTATTCATATTTTTAATTGAAAACCAACCACGCTGTAATATGGGAATAATTATATATGTGATCTTTCATATATGCAATGATTGTTATATTTTGATATTCACTGTAGGTAAAAAAATGATATGTGAACCTTACCTAAGTGACATAGAAAGGGATATCGAAATCAGGTATCGAATGATGTTCTCTTTAACTATGAGTTACCTAACTAAACATTACTCATCAATGGGTTAGTAATTAACTCAGTTATACCGAACTTAGTTAGAGCGACAGTTTGATCGCAACACTAGCAATATTGTATTTGATCAATTATCAATAGCATTTTTTGTAAGAAAGGTCGTAATCTTTGCAACTTTGGATAAAATGGATACCTTGTAAAAATCTATTTATTATCTCTCAG
>TARA_R110002050_G_scaffold136928_1_pt1 | contig 23366 bp, 22 predicted proteins | sample TARA_R110002050 | Tara Oceans TARA_R110002050 (sample SAMEA4396988) | marine metagenome | biome: Polar Biome; feature: [DCM] deep chlorophyll maximum layer (ENVO:01000326); material: water (ENVO:00002006), including particulate matter (ENVO:01000060) such as... | depth 25 m
CCTTTATGATGAATGGGAAACACAACATTCAAGTGAAGGATGCCAAAGGAAACGTCGCCAATATTTCGGTATATGACGTATACCAAAGTAATGGTGTGATTCAAGTAATTGATAAAGTGCTTTTACCCTAGTACGATTTAGCTAAAAATTGTTGTTTGGTTGGAAAAGGAGTTTGCTTGCGGGTAGGCTCCTTTTTTGCTTTAGGTTGTTACTCAGTAGAGCCCGCATCATTTATGGCTGTGTCGAGAGCCTTTTTTAAGTTGTCCAGCGTGATGGGCTTAATCAGGTAGTTGGTGTGTAAGTTATATTCCTCTGCCTTTTTTAAGTCCTCAGGATTGTTCGAACTCGTAAGGATATAGATTACAATTTGTTGCTTAATAGGAATCTTAGTAAACTCATCTAAAAACTGCCAACCATTCCAAATAGGCATATTTAAGTCGAGAAGAATTAACTCGGGTAATAATTTCCCAGCAGTAATTATCGCGCTAAGCTTATCGAATGCTTCTTTCCCATTATGACAGATCATTAAGTTTTCAATACGGCCAATCATGTCAATGTATTTCTGCGTTAGAAATACGTGAATGGGGTCATCTTCAATTAGGCAGGCGAGGTTAATCTTTTTCATAGGGCAAATATACTTTAAACTCAGAACCTTCACTTTCTATGCTGCTAACTTCTATTCTTCCGCCTAATATGCGCACCTGATTTTCGGTAAGGAAAAGGCCTAAACCTCTAGCCTCTGGGTTACTGTGAAAAGTATTATACATCCCAAATAGCCTCTGTTTGTGTCGTTCTAAGTCAATACCTAGGCCATTGTCGCTAAAACTAATACAAAGCCAGTTCTTGATTATTCGCGTTTTTATGGTGAGTTCTGCACTTTTGTTTGGATCACGATATTTTATGGCGTTAGAGATGAAGTTGAAAAATATGCTTTCGATGTATGCCTCTAGGCCTTTTACATTCAGATCTTCATCTATATCAGCATGTATTTGGATTTTAGAGTTTTGGATTTGTAGTCTCAAGGTAGAAAGGGTGCTTTCCAAGCTCTCTTTAAGATTGCACTTTACAAAACTTTCTTGTGTTGCACCTTGAATTTCTACTACTTGATTGAGATGATCTATGGTTTGACTAAGTCCTTCTGAGGCGGTATGTAAATATTTAAAGGCTTCACTTTTATTGATGCTAGGGTGCTCTAACTCTAAGAAATCCAGTAATTTGGATATTCCCGATGAATGGGTGCGCAAGTTGTGGGAGACAATATGTGCAAAGTTGTTTAGTCTATCAGTTCGCTCTTGTTCGCGATGTAAGAGATTCTCGATGCGGTTTTCCGCAATTTTTCGTTTCGAAATGTCTACAATTTGCGAAATGTAATTTAAGGGCTCTCCTTTTTCGTTTCTCACAGCGGCTGCTCCTAAAAGAATATGAACGATATGGCCTTTTTTGTGGATATAGCGTTTCTCAATTTGATAATTATCGATTTCCCCTACTCTCAGTTTTTCTAAGTGTTCTAAATCGCTGACTAAATCTTCAGGATGGGTTATGTTCTCAAAAGTCATTTCCCGAAGTTCTTCTAAGCTATAACCTACGATACTACATAATTTACTGTTTGCTCTCACCCATTGTCCTCGGATGTCTAAAATGGCCATTCCAATTGCGGCATTCTCGAAATTTTCACGGAAGGATCTTTCACTTAATAAGAGTTTTTCTTCTGTTTCTTTTTCACTGCCTATATCTTTGAGGGTTCCTACAACTCGCGTATCCCCGAAGAAGGCATTGGGTTGAAATAGTTTGGCGTTTACTTGCAGCCAAATCCATTTGCCAGTTTTTTGTTTAATACGACAGTCGAGCTGTAGAGTATTTATTTCATTACTTTTTAAAAGGTCTAATTTTCTCAGGAAGGTCTTTTTATCATCAGGGTAGAGTAGTAAGGTCCAATTATTACTAAAGAGCTGCTGAAACTCGGCAGTCGAGTATCCTAAAATTTTAGGAGCATGGCTATTTAAGCCTATTTTATTGGTTTTTAGATTTAACTCCCATGATCCTAAATTGGCCCCAGAGATAATTTGTTGGTAGCGTTTTTTCTCAGTTTCCAGAGCTTGGTTTAGTCTAACCTTTTCGTCAATATCTTGAAAAAGTCCGTAAAGTCTAATACACTTGCCCTTAACAGATTCTGTTAGCCCGACGGCGCGAATCCATTTACTTTCCCCAGTATAGGTGGTAAGTTCTAGTTCCTCGTCAAACGGAATTCCTTCCGCGATGGCCTTCGCCACTAATTTTCTAATTTTTTCACGGGAATAGCCTTCGCGGTAAAAGTTTATCCCTTCAGCTAAATTGGGCTTATAATCGTCTGGTACTCCATGAATGGCGCGAGTTTCCTCGTTCCAAATGGGTATCCCCTTTTTTAGATCCAATTCCCAATAGCCGATTTTGGCCATTTTATTGGTTTCAGTAAGTAAAACTTCTTTTTTCTTTAATTCTGTAATTTCATTATGCGCACCTAGCATTCTGATGGCTCTACCGGCTTCATCTCTAATAGCCATTCCGCGACAGCGTATCCAAACGGTATGGCCTTCTCGATGAAAATATCGAACAACTTGGTCGTAAGGGAAAGTGGCATCGGCGCAATGTCGCTTAAAATTTTCCGTAGCTAATTTCAAATCTTCAGCATGGATTTTATCTTTCCAAGCCTCTGATTTATGCGGCATGTCTTCAGGATTGTAGCCTAGAACGCGCCAGAATTTGGGGTTCATCCATTCATTTTCGGGATTTTCAACGTCCCAATACCAAAGACCATCTAAGGCGGCTTCTTGAATAAAGTCGAATACCTCAGAATCTTGTTGCAGAAGCTTGTACAGTTCAGCTTTTAAATAATTCATTTTAATGAACCTTGTTGGTAAGGAGAGCCCTGAGTTTAGGGTGCTAGGGTTAGTTTTTTACGAGTAATGGAGCCAAAGAAATGGATTTTTTAGCTAATCTTTTAAGCTTTTAGGAGCGATTCTCATTTAAACTTAAAAGTCTAATAGAAAAGCGCTAAGACAAGAATTTGAATGTAAATGAATTGGCCTAGATTCTGTTGAAAAAATAGTAGTGCTTTTTTAGCTAAGGTCTAATTGTTGGCTAATTCATTTAGGCTAGGCGGCACGAAACGATGGTTTTGTGTTCCCTCCAATCGAGATAATTTTAGGTCTAACTCAGCTTGCAAGGGGAGGTGAAATAAAAAAGAGAGCAAGGAAAATTCCTGCTCTCTTTTACAGTACCCAAGGCCGGAATCGAACCGGCACGGCCGAAGCCATTGGTGTTTGAGACCAACGCGTCTACCAATTCCGCCACTTGGGCATCAGTGAAATTGGGCGGCAAATATAACCAATTAATTGTATCTATCTTACGTAAGTCCTTGCTCTTGAAAAATTTTCACCCCGCTCTCAATCATTGCACGAATTTCTACTTTCAAGTCGTCATTCAATTGCTTAATGTGAAAGCAAGTTTTACCCTTCAGCATTTTTTGTAAGTCGGGGCTTAGCGTAAAGGCATCTACATGAGTGTAAAGCGGAAAGAAGTAGAAACGAACGTCTTTTGGCTTAGGCATAATGGAGGCAAAGTAAAAGCCATCTACTTTTTGCTTGCCCTGCATCGCCTCCTTGGTGCCGCAAGCTTCAAGAACTTCGGTTTCATTTTTACGAATGCGAAGTGCGGGTTGTTGGTCAATAAGTAACTGCCTCAAGAAGGTTTCGATTTCGCCTAGATCTTTGGTCATTTACTTGATGAATCGTGGGTCGGTGGGCATTTCGGTACCACACTTATCGCAAGTTCTTAAATCTTGTGATAGGTAAAATTCACTAAAACGAGGAAGAAAGTCTTTTTCGATATTGCTCAGAGGAAAGTAAGTTTCATGCAGTTTATGGTTACAATTATCGCAAAACCACATTAAACCATCTTGATGCGCCTCTTCACGAACGCGTTCGATAACTAAACCAACCGAACCTTCGGAACGCATAGGTGAATGGGGAACCTTGGCAGGGAGAAGAAACATGTCCCCTGGTCCGAGATTAATATCTACTGGATGCCCATCTTCTTGAATGCGAACCGTTATGTTACCCTCCAATTGGTAAAAAAGCTCTTCTGTTTCATTGTAGTGGTAATCTTTCCGTGCATTAGGCCCACCAACAATCATTACAATATAGTCTTCACCCGCAGGGTAAAGGTTTTTATTGCCTACTGGCGGTTTTAGTAAATCGCGGTTCTCATCGATCCACTTCTGGAGATTAAAGGGTTTTGCTATGGCCATATTAATTCTTTCTACGAAGGTAAATTACTAAAACAAAAAACCCCGCATAAGCGGGGTTTTAATGTTTTGAAACAGCAAATTACATGTCGCTGTGTTCTGCGTGATCTTCGCCTTCAGCGTGATCATGCATTTCTTCCATAGCTTCTTCACCAGCTTCCATAACAGTGTCCATAACTTCTTCAGTAGCCTCCATAGTTTCTTCTACTACTTCTTCAGGAGTAGTTTCTTCAACTACTTCCGTAGCTTCGTCAGTTGTGGCTTCTTCAGTGGCAGGGGCGTTACATGCAACAGCTGCTGCGAAAATTAATGCGAACGCAAAAAAACTTACTTTTTTCATCCTTCTCTCTAGATTTGGTTGTTAAACAATAAGGCGCAAATGTATACAATTTTTAAAGCCCTGTAAGTCAGTCGGCTGAGAAATTATTTTTTTAATAAATTACTCACACTTAAGTGTTTAGCTAGTTTTAATGCTAAGTCCTCCCTTTTTATTCGCTCTTGTTGCATCGTGTCGCGGTAACGAAGAGTCACTGTTCCGTCTTCTTTTGTCTGATGATCGACGGTGATGCAGAATGGAGTGCCAATGGCATCATGGCGACGATAACGCTTACCAATCGCGTCTTTCTCATCGTACTGCACCGAGTGCTCTAATTGCAACTCGCTCAAAATTTCTCGCGATATTTCGGGCAAGCCATCTTTCTTAACTAAGGGTAAAATGGCCACTTTAATAGGCGCTAATGGCATGGGTAATTTTAGCACAACTCGTTCGCTGCCGTCTTCTAAAACTTCTTCATGCAAAGCGGATGAGAAAAGGGCTAAGAACATGCGGTCTAGACCAATTGAAGTTTCTACTACATAAGGAACATAGTTCTCGCCTAATTCAGGATCGAAGAATTGTAACTTTTTGCCACTATGCTCTTCATGGGCTTTTAAATCGAAGTCAGTACGACTGTGGATGCCTTCTAATTCTTTAAAACCAAAGGGGAAATTGAACTCAATATCGGAAGCAGCATTAGCGTAATGTGCCAATTTTTCGTGATCGTGGAGACGGTAGTAGGAATCGTCGATGCCGAGGCTTTTGTGCCAAGCCAAGCGCTTTTCTTTCCAGTATTCGTACCATTTAATTTCTTCACCCGGACGAACAAAAAATTGCATTTCCATCTGTTCAAATTCGCGCATGCGGAAAATGAATTGGCGTGCCACAATCTCGTTTCGAAAGGCTTTTCCCGTTTGGGCAATTCCAAAAGGAATTTTCATTCGGCCGGTTTTCTGCACATTGAGGAAGTTTACAAATATTCCTTGTGCGGTTTCGGGACGTAAATATAGTTTTGAAGCACCATCAGCGGTAGAGCCCATTTGGGTACTAAACATGAGGTTAAACTGACGAACTTCTGTCCAATTTTTCGAACCGCTAACGGGACAAACAATACCTTTTTCTTCAATGAGGGCTTTTACATCGTCAAGGTCTTCCGCGTTTAAACTGCGCGCTAAACGTTGCACACTTTCTTCGGCTTCGTCAAAGTATTTCTTTACACGAGGATTGGTTTCGGCGTATAATTCAGCATCAAAAGTTTCGCCAAATCGCTTGGCGGCTTTTTCTATTTCCTTAGCGGCTTTTATTCGCAGTTTTTCGGCGTAGTCTTCAATGAGAACATCAGCGCGGTAACGCTTTTTACTGTCCTTATTATCAATTAAAGGATCATTAAAAGCACTGGTATGACCTGATGCATCCCAAGTTTTAGGGTGCATAAATATTGCGGCATCTAGGCCTACAATATTTTCGTGCATTTGCACCATGGCTTTCCACCAATAATCGCGGATATTTTTCTTAAGCTCAACACCGTTTTGACCATAGTCGTAAACTGCTGATAATCCGTCGTATATCTCACTAGAAGGGAAAATAAAACCATACTCCTTGGCATGGGAAATTACTTTCTTAAAAAGGTCGTCTTGATTCATGGCAGCAAAGGTAATTAGCTTTTGGCAATTTGGGTTCTTAAATACGGGAATAGCGCATGCGATAGACCGGGTTCGTGCTTAAATAAACTCCCTTGCCAATTACTTGGGCTCTGTTTTTAGTCGCTTTCGCTAGATGCCTTCGTCGGTCGAATGATTTTCTTCCAAACGTATCTTGGGGAACCTTGAAGGTTTTATTTAAACAGCTGAACGGCGTTTTCAGAGAAAAGCTTCACGGCAATAGCAAGGAGGATTACGCCAAAAACTTTTCGTAATACGTTAAGTCCACCTTCGCCCAGTAATTTTTCGAGCCAAGCGGCACTTTTAAGCACCGCAAAAACTAGGATGCAATTAATCAGAATGGCAACGACAATGTTTTCGGCTTCAAACTCGGCGCGAATACTTACAATGGTTGTCATGGTTCCGGCTCCAGCAATTAGCGGGAAAGCTAAGGGAACGATGGAAGCTGACTTGGGCTCTTCGTCTTTGATAAGGTGAACCCCTAAAACCATTTCTAAAGCTAGGATGAAAAGGACAAATGCCCCCGCAACGGCGAAGGAATTAATATCCACTCCTAAGTATTTTAATATGCTTTCTCCAAGAAAGAGGAAGACAATCATAATGCCCGCGGCAACTATACTAGCCTTCTCACTTTGGATGTGCCCCACTTTATTTCTCAGGGAAATAATTAGTGGGATGCTGCCCATGATATCTATTACTGCAAATAGAATCATGGTAGCGGATAGGATCTCTTTAAAGCTAAAGTTCATGCGGTTTTATTTCGGCCGCGAAAGTACATTCTTTAATTCTTTATAAAAGGAAAATTATAAGAATTAATATAGACTTAATTTAACTTGTAAAGCTTTGATTTAAAATAGTTTATCTAGAAACTTTAACATTAACTGCGCTTGGTCCTTTAGGTCCGTTTTCAGTTTCGTAAGTAACGAGGTTCCCTTCTTTAATTTCTTCAGTTAAAGCGTTGATGTGAACGAACACACTTTGACCACTTTTCTTGTCTTTGATAAAACCATAACCTTTGGAATGGTTAAAGAAAGTAACAGTACCTCTTTTAATAAGATCGGCTGCTTCCTCTTCTGCGGTACGCTGTGGAATACCGATTTCTATGTTTTTAGCTTTAACTTTTTCCGCTGCTTCAGGCGGCGTATCGTGGAAATTACCATAAACATCCATATAAGTGATGTTATCACCCTTATCTTCTGGATTGGCTTTTCTTTCCTCTTTGCGTTTGTTTTTCAGCTCCTTCTTCTTTAGGCGCTTTTTTTCTCGTTCCTTCTTCCCGAAGGTTTCTTGTGATTTACCCATTTGAAAATTAAAAATTTGGTTATTAGTCTTGAATAAAAGTGTAAGCTTTTCCCGTCTTACCTGCTCTACCTGTTCTACCTACGCGGTGGATATAGCTATCCATGGTTTTAGGAACCTGGTAATTAATTACATGACTTACGTCTTCAACGTCAAGCCCGCGAGCAGCAACATCGGTAGCCACTAACACTCTAATCTTACCAGTTTTAAAAGCTTTCAGTGCGTTTTGTCGGTAGTTTTGGGTTTTATTACCGTGAATTTCATCGGCTTTAATTCCTGCCTTACTTAATTGACTACGCACTTTACTAACCCATCTTTTTGTTTCAGCAAAAACTAAAACCTTTTCAAATTCTGGGTTATCTATTAAATTAAGTAGGACTTGAAACTTGTTCTCCCCCTCCGCAATTTTAATAATATCTTGTTCTATGTGATCGTTGCTCGCTTCACCGCTACTAACTTTTACTTCTACCGCATTGGTTAGCAGTCTGTCAATTTGGTTGCGCTGCGTTTTATCTAAAGTTGCCGAAAATAGCATGGTATGCTTGCGGTTACGCATGGCACTGGTAATTCGGTTTACGTCTTTCTCGAAGCCCATGTCAAGCATACGATCAAATTCGTCTAGTACTAATACTTTAAAGTCGCGGAAATCTAAGGCCCCACGATCTGAAAGATCTAGTAAACGTCCTGGGGTTCCTACCACCAAGTCGGGTCTACGACGTGCGCGATCTACATCGCGGTTAATATTAGTACCACCAATAAAGCAGCTACTTTGAAAGTTCATGCCGCGGCTTAGGCTGCGATATTCTTCTTCAATTTGAACTGCTAGTTCGCGGGTGGGTGCTAAAACTAAAATGGCTTCCGTTTTGGTATCGCGCAATTGCTTGTCGATAATGGGAATTAAGAAAGCGGCTGTTTTTCCTGTTCCTGTTTGGGCAATGCCTAAAAGGTCGCGGTTGTTTAGAAGGTCTTCGATACTACGATCTTGAATCTCGGTTGGCTTTTCATAGCCTTTATGTGCTAGGGCACTTTTTAACTTCTCGTGAATGGGGAAGTCTGCAAAAGTACGCTCGGAAACATAGTTGGTTATTTCACGTGCCTGAGCTTGTTGCTGCAGGTCTTCGGCTTTCAAATTGGATTCTGGACCCTTTTTCTTTCCTCTATTAGGAGAACTAGGTCTTCTTTGCGCATAGCCGTTAGCCGGACGCGAAGGTTTCTTGCGATAATCGCTCATATTTTTAAAATAGTGGTATGTGATTGTGCGAAGCTATATTAGCTAGCCTGCACTCTACCGAGTTGATAAAGCATTCTTCCGTGCTTTTTTAGAGCATCGGCAAAACTGCTTTGACAGTGATATGGGATACCATATTCACGCGCTGTTTCAGACACTATTTTGGAAAGCTTCCGATAGTGTACATGACTGATATTGGAGAACAAGTGATGTTCTATCTGATAATTTAAGCCACCAATTAACCACGAAAAGATGCGACTCTTAGGTGAGAAATTTGTGGTGGTACTCAATTGATGAACGGCCCAATTATTATTCATTTTACCATCAAGATCAGGTAAAGGATACTCTGAACTAGGCATAACATGCGCAGTTTGGAATATAATGGACAATAAGAAGCCCGTGATTAAGTGCATGATTAGAAATCCAATGATTACCCACCAGAAATGAGGGGCGAAAAACATAGGAAGAACTAATATAAAGCTGAAGTAAACCACTTTACCTGCGGCTATTTTAAAGATACGCGAACGCAATTCTTGACGGGTTTTTATCAAACCCATTTTGTGGTAACGAAGTGCGCGCTTATAGTCGGTATACGTCAATTTGATTAAGGTCATTAAACCGTAAAGAAACCAGGCGTAAACAAACTGGAAACGATGGACATCTTTGTATTCATCGTGTGGAGAAAATCTCAGAAGAGGAGGTCCGATGATATCTTCATCTGCCTCGTGAATATTGGTATAGGTGTGGTGCAAGACATTATGCTGTAGGCGCCAAATAGATGCGTCGCCTCCCAACATATTCATCACCAAACTAGCAATATTATTGATAGTGCGATTGGATGAAAAGGAACCATGATTCGCATCGTGCATGATATTCATGCCAATACCAGCGGTGCCAAGACCCATTAATACCCACAGAAAGGTGAATACCCAAAAGTTAGTAATGGTGCCGCTAACGAGTAGAGCAAAAGGACCGAAATATAAGACCAACATAGCAAAGAATTTGATCCAGATGGGCCAACCTCCTTTTTTAGAAATATTGTTCTCGGTGAAATAGTGGTTTACTCGTTCGTTTAAAGCTTTGAAAAACTGTAAATCTTGAGTGCGGGAAAATTTGTAACTATGAATAATGCGGTTCTTTTAGGTAGTTCTCACTACTATTAATCAATTTAGCTTTTAATCATCCTAGCTAAATCGATTACGAAGGAAGGCATAAGACCTACCGCTAAGAGGATATTTGCCGCAAAGGTACTTATAATTTTAATATCAATTGTCTTTTTGCCCAATCGATTACTTATGTGCTTGGTATTGCTATAGATAAGAATCTCGATAGGAGTGTTTATTGTTAATTCGTAGTGGCGGTATGACTCTGTTGAGACCCGGGTTTGCTCTTGTAGCTGGAGAATTGTAAGTGCTTAATGAATGGGGATAGACATTGCAAGTCCTTGGTAAAGTTGATTTATTTTAGGTATTGTCTAATTTAAGTGCTTTGTTCCCATGATGCTGGAATATTATTTAAGGGATCGGCTCAGGTTATTGGAAAAAGGTCAATTTGATTGCAGAGGGCTTCGTAATATTGCCCTTATGATAGCACATGGTAAAACGGTAATTTCTCAGGATCTTTTTGAAGAGCAATTTGTTTGTGATTTAAAGAAGTGTAAAGGAGCTTGTTGTGTTGAAGGAGATGCAGGTGCGCCTTTGGATCTGCAGGAGGTGAAAATCTTAAAAGAGGAGTATCCCAACATAAAGCCCTTTCTGCGTAAAGAAGGTATAGAGGCAATAGAGGATCAAGGCACGGCGATAATTGATGATTATGACGGGGAGTTTGTTACTCCTTTGGTAAATGAAAAGGAGTGTGCTTACGTAGTGTTCGATGATAAAGGAACTACTTTGTGCGGAATTGAACTGGCTTGGAAGGAGGGTAAAACCTCTTTTCGCAAACCAGTGTCCTGTCATTTATATCCCATCCGCATTCAAGCTTATCCTTCTTTTGATGCTATCAATTATCATAAATGGGAAATATGCAGTCCTGCCTGTTCTTTAGGTAAGGAGCTAAAAGTGCCAGTATACAAGTTCGCGAAAGATTCCTTGATACGAAAGTACGGGGATGATTGGTATAATGAGCTTGAGCAGATAGCAGAAGAATGGTTGACTCGTTAAGTAATTAGAAATCAGTTTATTGATGTAAATTACTGAAGATTAGTTGCTAAGGGTAAATTGAAATTCTGTAAATTTTTCATTTGCTCCCAAGGTTTTTAACAATCAGTGTGAATTACTATTCATAATATTTTTCCAAATAAGACTTGGTTTATTTCTACCTCACGTCTTTGTTGACTTTGCCAAATATTTACCTAAATCACCTTGTTAATAAGTGAGGTCAAATGTGGAAAAGTAGAGGTTGCGAGGCCTTGATTCATTGGTCATATTTGTATAACAACCTAAGGGGAGGTTTTCAAAACCATACGAAATATAAAAGCTTAAATATCTGGAAAACAAGTTTTTACAGATGTATTTAAAAGGCTACTCTCCCCAGTAACAAGGCGTTAACAAGTAAAGAGACAAAATGAAGGAGCAGGAACCAATTTTAAAAGAGAATAGCAATCGATTTGTACTTTTCCCTATCGAACATCACGATATATGGGAGTATTATAAAAAGCAAGAGGCGAGCTTTTGGACCGCAGAGGAAATAGACTTACAACAAGATATTACCGATTGGGCGAACAAGCTTAATGAAGAGGAGCGTTACTTTATTAAACACATCCTTGCATTTTTTGCTGCCAGCGATGGTATCGTTAATGAAAACCTAGCCGAGAACTTCGTGAATGAAGTGCAATACACCGAAGCTAAGTTTTTCTATGGTTTCCAAATTATGATGGAGAATATCCACAGTGAAACCTATTCCTTATTAATAGACTCTTATATTAAGGATAAAGAAGATCGTAATCGTCTTTTTAGAGCAATCGAAAATTTTGATGCGATCAAGCGCAAAGCAGACTGGGCTTTGAAATGGATTGAGAGTGATTCTTTCGCCGAGCGCTTAGTGGCTTTCGCTGCAGTGGAAGGTATTTTCTTCAGTGGTGCATTTTGCTCTATCTTTTGGTTAAAGAAGAGAGGCTTAATGCCTGGACTAACTTTCTCCAATGAATTGATTTCGCGTGATGAAGGTTTGCATTGCGATTTCGCCGTGCATCTGCATAATAAGCACCTTATTAACAAAGTCCCTAAAGAAAGAATTAAAGGAATCATTACCGATGCCCTTGATATAGAGCGTGAGTTTATCACCGAATCTTTACCCGTAAACCTTATTGGAATGAACTCCAAAATGATGACGCAGTATCTAGAGTTTGTGGCCGATCGTTTATTAGTAGAGCTAGAGTGTGAAAAAGTATATAACGCAGAAAACCCCTTCGATTTCATGGAAATGATCAGTTTACAAGGGAAAACCAACTTTTTCGAGAAGCGCGTAGCGGAGTACCAAAAGAGTGGTGTAGTGCAAGGCAGTCAGTCCAATAACATTGAGTTTGACGCCGATTTTTAAATTAAAGCAACCGATAAAAGATAGTAGATGTACGTATTAAAAAGAGATGGGAGAAAAGAGGCAGTTAAATTCGATAAGATAACTGCTAGAATACAAAAACTGTGTTATGGACTAAGTGAGTTGGTAGATCCAACCTCAGTAGCCATGAAAGTGATTGAAGGAATTTACGAGGGGGTAAGTACTTCTGAATTAGATAGCTTAGCAGCTGAAGTAGCCGCAAGTTTAACTACTCGCCACCCAGATTATGCGCAGCTGGCCGCACGAATCGCGGTAAGTAACTTGCACAAAAACACCAAAAAGTCTTTTAGCGAAACTGCAGAAGATCTTTACAACTATGTAAATCCTAGAACAGGCTTACATTCTCCGCTTCTTGCCAAGGATGTTTTGGAAATCATCCAAAAAAATGCCGAGCTTTTAGATTCCACTCTTATTTATGATCGTGACTTCGGTTATGACTATTTCGGTTTCAAAACTTTAGAGCGCTCCTACCTATTGCGTATGAGTGGCAAAATTGTAGAACGTCCTCAGCACATGATTATGCGTGTGGCAATTGGAATCCACATGGACGATCTGGATGCAGCGATCGAAACCTACGATTTAATGAGTAAGAAATATTTTACTCATGCAACACCAACCTTGTTTAATAGTGGTACTCCAAAGCCACAAATGAGCAGTTGCTTTTTGCTATCCATGAAAGATGATAGTATTGATGGCATTTATGATTCCTTAAAGCAATGTGCGCGTATTAGCCAGAGTGCTGGTGGTATTGGTTTAAGCATTCATAATGTGCGTGCAACCGGTTCTTACATTCGTGGTACCAATGGTACATCTAACGGTATCGTGCCCATGCTAAAAGTATTTAACGATACCGCTCGTTATGTAGATCAAGGTGGTGGTAAACGTAAAGGTTCTTTTGCCATGTATGTTGAGCCTTGGCATGCTGATATTTTTGATTTCCTAGACTTGAAGAAGAACCACGGTAAAGAAGAAATGCGTGCGCGCGATTTGTTCTATGCGATGTGGATTCCCGATCTGTTTATGGAAAGAGTGAAGGCCGACTCGACTTGGACTTTAATGTGTCCTAATGAATGTCCTGGTTTATTTGACGTGCACAGTGAAGAGTTTAATACTCTTTACCACAAATACGAAAGTGAAGGTAAGGGGAGAAAAACCATTAAGGCACGTGAGCTTTGGGGTAAAATCCTTGAATCACAAATTGAAACAGGAACTCCTTATATGTTGTATAAGGACGCGGCCAATAGTAAGAGTAATCAGCAAAACTTAGGTACAATCCGTTCTTCTAATCTATGCACCGAAATTATCGAGTACACCAGTGAAGATGAAGTAGCCGTTTGTAACTTGGCTTCTTTAGCCTTGCCCATGTTTGTGGATGGTGACACTTTTGATCACAAGAAATTGTACGAGGTAACTTATAAAGTTACTAAGAACTTAAATCGAATTATTGATAGAAATTACTATCCAGTACCTGAGGCACGTAATAGCAATATGCGTCACCGTCCTGTAGGTTTAGGCGTGCAAGGTTTGGCCGATACCTTTATCAAATTACGCATGCCTTTTACCTCAGAAGAGGCAAAAACGCTAAATAAAGATATCTTCGAAACTATCTACTATGCATCTTTAGTGGCAAGTAAAGATGAGGCCAGTGTGGATGGTGCTTATCAGTCTTATGAAGGTTCTCCTATCTCGCAAGGTAAATTTCAATTTAACCTTTGGGGTGTAGAAGAGTCCAAGCTCAGCGGCAGATGGGATTGGTCAGAATTACGTAAGGAAATTAAAAAGCACGGTGTACGTAACTCGTTGTTACTAGCACCCATGCCAACCGCTTCTACCAGTCAGATTTTAGGAAATAATGAGTGCTTTGAGCCTTATACTTCTAATATCTACACACGTAGAGTATTAAGTGGCGAGTTTGTAGTGGTTAACAAGCATCTTCTATTAGATTTAGTTAATCTTGGACTTTGGAATGAAGAACTGAAAAGTGAGATCATTCGCGCCAATGGCTCTATCCAGGGTATTCCGGAAATTCCCGATAATATCAAAGCTCTGTACAAGACAGTTTGGGAGATGAGTATGCGTGATATTATTGATATGAGTGCCGAGCGTGGTTACTTTATTGATCAGTCACAATCCTTAAACTTATTTGTGGAAGGCGCTAATATGGCTAAGCTTACTTCAATGCATTTCTATGCTTGGGAAAAAGGTCTGAAAACAGGTATGTACTATTTGAGAACTAAAGCGGCTTCTGATGCCATTAAGTTTACCGTACAAAAGCAAACCAAAAGTGAGGTTGAACCGGTATTAAGCAGTAAGCAAACGGCTAAGATTACTGCTGCTCCAAGTGCTCCAAAGGTTCAATTAACCGAGGCTGAGGCGGTAGGTGAGATTCGCGCAAGTGAGTTAGCTAAGGCGGTTAAAGAAGCGGCAGCAATGACCGCCGAAGAGCAATTAAGCTGTAGTCTTGATAATCCAGACGATTGTATCGCCTGCGGTTCTTAAATTACGGATAAATTATATTTGAAAAGGTCGACTTTTAGAGTCGGCCTTTTTCATTTACGATATATTGCAATGTCATTTTAAACGTTCAATTTCATGTTCAAAATTTTAAGACCCCTTGTTTTTTTGCTGTTATCTAGTTCCTGTTTTTTACATGGGCAATCGGCTACGGTTAGTTCTGAACAAGCCATTCAAAAGGTCTTTGAAGTTTTATCGGCCAAGCAGAAGAACTCTTGCGGACTGAACTGTGATTCACTATTAAAAATTGGGGCCTGGGAATCTTTGGCTTATGTAGATTTAAGTCTATCATTTAATTTAAGTATCGAGGATATTAAGGAGGCAGTGCCAGATTATTATCAGTTTAAAGATGGGAAATTGTACTTTAAGTTAATCAACCCCGAAAATTATAATGAATACGGTTATACAGGGCAGTTAAACTATGCCTGGGAGGCACAGTCGCTTAAGCTTATTGATCCGAAAAGTAAGCATGTTAAAGACAGTTGGGAGGTTTTGTATTTAGATGAAAATTATCTGGCTTTACAAATGGATGATTTACGGGTTTTTTTAAGCCATATTGCTCCTGTACATTAGGCCTGTAAACCGAAGTACATCCTAAAATTATAGCCTCAAATTTTCACTAAAAAGGGAAAAGCAAGTCCGGAGCATCTTCCTGCAGTGTACTGCGGAAATGAGCTAAACAGAGGCTTATCGAAATTATTGGAAATCGCACTAGAGCTTTTTGAAAAGCAGTTTTAATCTTAGTTTTTTACTCTTCTTAAAGTAAAGTCAGAAACTAAAGTGCAGGAAATACTAGGCAGCTTCTTTGAGAAGGGTAAGCGAAGGATTACCTTTGCGCTTCATTAAAAACAAGAAATATGACCTCAGATCGTCGTAATCTGGAGATTGCTAAATTGCAGAAGGAGATTGAATCGTATCTTAGTCTTGGCAGCACACAAGTAATATTTGATTATCGAGAGACAGGACAAGGCATTCGACTGGATATTATTACCGTAAACCCACGTCACAATCAGTCTTTTCTATTTCATTACACATCTGGCCACGACCGTATTGATGCATTAAAGCAGATGTATGAATACGTTAAAGAGCATAATGAAAAGCAAAATTCGTACACCGTTCAATGGTCGGCAAGCGGCGAAAACGAATTGCATACGAGTTATTTTAGAGCGAAAGATATTCCCGAAGCCCTTGATAAACTTCATTTTGGGAGAGATCCAAATAGTCTAACAATTTTCAGTGTAGTATTAAATCCAATTTCTTAAAGGAAAAATTTATTACCTTGGTGTTTCACAGGGAAAATTTCAGGGTTATGGATGATAAAACACGACAAAGATTAATAAAGCAAAGAGCAAGGCGCATTCAAACGGCAAACAAGTCTAAGTTAAGTTCTAAAGATTATTTGCAACGCGCTCTTGTAGTAATGGTAATCGCCCTTATTCTGGCTGCCGCTCTCTTTGTTTATAACAATTTAAGGTAGTTGATATTAGTTATCAGATGCTTAGCATTGATTAAAATCTCCATTTTTTTCAATGATAGCTTTTTTTTCCTACTTTTAACCCACTAACTAAACGGGGAATGCCATGTCAACAATTGAAAAAAATGGAGATCTGGCGCAAAAAGTTGGAATTGTATTTATAATAGTAGCAATTGCTGCTTTAGCCTTTACGATTACATAAAAGGGTCAGTTTTTTCAATTCTACTTTTTAAGCGATCGATTCGGTTTTTAATCCGAATAAAAAATTTATTCCTCTCTTTTTCAGAAATATCGCTGATAAGAGAGGATTTTTTTGTTAGTGCTTTTAGGTGATCGTGAATGTTTCGATTAAAGATAGGGTCACCAGTTTTCAAGGTGTTAATCCCAGCGTAAGGAATAAAATAGCGGCGCTGGTTTCTATTGAACTCAGCAAGAATATGATTGTCGGCTAGCAAAATTTCATGATAGTGCATTTTGAAATTGGTGCTACCGAATTCTTTGTCCTTAATTTTGGTCAGCTTTTTCCCTTGCAGGGCCTGGTGGTAGATGATCTTCATCATCTTGTGCATTTCTTCACACAGGTTTATAGCTTCTTCTTTAGAGCTTAGAAGGCCTGCTTCGTAGTGGTATTCAATTTGGTTGATTAGGCTGAGAATGGTGGTGTCGTTCCAGATTTCAGTGCAATTGAGTTTATTGTAAGCTTCATGTTGCTGTTGGGCAAGCTCAACTAGTTCTTGGGGAACCCTACTTAAATCATAATGTAAACCTTCAATTTTGGAAAAGTCATAAACAGACTTAAGCCAAATGTAGAGTTGAAAGGCGGCGAGCTTCGGAAAGCGGAAAAGGTGAAAGACCGGAATGTCTTTAGCTTGAATGCAAACATGGTGATCGGAATAGCTACTAATGTTTTCTAGCTCCTGCAGTTCACCAATTAAATGGTTTTTAAAATCATCGAGTGATTTAATGAAGGGTCTACGATGGAAAACTACTGCATTCTCGTGTTCTCCGATAAGTTTATTTAAACCGATACCATAGTAACGAGCGAGGATTGCCATTTCACGCACGCTTAGATCGGTAATGCCTCTAATCCTTCGGTAGGCAGAGTCGCGACTAAGGTGGAGAATTTCCGCTACTTTATCTACAATAAGCTCCTCACTTTCTAGTCTCCCTTGGACAAGTTCGAAAAAGTGATTTTGCTCAGATCTTGGATTTCTCATGTTCAACATTTAAGTACATGGCAAAATTAAAGGGCGGTGTACTCGAAACCTAGCGTCTATTTCTTCAAATGCGTCACGCGCTTCTTCAAAGGTGACAAAAAACGATTTTTTCAATAATGAGAGCCCTGCTTTTGGCCTTAAAACGGATTTTCCAAATTCTAGTCTTTTATGGAATTGGCTATCTTTTGCAAGAGGGCGGAGATCGGTTAAAGATTTTTAAACGTTTATTTGGCCAGTGGGAGGCACTAAAAATTTTAGAGCAAGTGAAATCTTGTAAATTGCAAAAAGAACCTAAAATATAGTCTTTTGAAAAAGCTAAGAGAGTACAATAGCATTGTGGATTTTTATCCATTTTATAAATCACAGCATCAGGGATTTGTGACTAAATTGTTGCATTTTATTGGTACAGGCTTAGTGATCGTTTTTTTATTACTTTTCTTCGTTACCTTGCAGTTTAAATATTTAGGTTTAGCGCCACTGGCTGGATATGGTTTTGCATGGGTGGGGCATTTCTTTTTGAAAAGAATCGCCCTGCAACGTTTCAATACCCAATGTATAGTTTGGCTTGTGATTTTTGGCTTTTTTGGGACTTGTTGCGAGGTACAGAAAAGTTTAAATAATCCCATATTGGTAAAAATTTCCCAAAATGGGATGATTGTAAAATTTGGCACCTACCTAAAGTATTGAAATTAAGTAAATTAAATACTGGCACTCGTGTTGTTGTCATTCAACTGAACAGAAATAAACTCTACAAAATGAAGTTCATAAAACAGATTTTCACATTAGCTTTAGCTTCATCACTTTTTGTGAGTTGCGAAAAGGATACAGCCACGGATAGCGTTGTTCAAAGCACTAGTCCTAGTTCTACTTTGGAACTGCAAGTTCCTGCTAGTTTTAATTTTGAAACTAGTAAAGACTTGAATTTTAGTTTTAACCTAGACCAAGCCCCTCTAAATGGTAAATACTTACTGGAGGTTTATTCTACTATTCCCAGTGCTGGTGCAGGTTCTTTATATAAGTCATTTATCTCAAGTAGTGCCAACCTAAATTTTCGTGCAGCGGTTCCAGCGGAAGTGAATCAAGTTTATGTACTATTATGGGCCCCTGATGGAAGTAGTTTTTTAACCGTTCTTCCCGTTTCAGGTGGATCCTTAAATCATACTTTTTATAAAGGAAAGAACCAATCTGGAAAAATGGAAACATCTAGCCCAGACTGCAACAGCGGTTGCGATGTGTCTAGAACTCATAGTGGTTGGTGGACTGCTAATGAAGATTCAGAATCGCGCGACGAAACAACCTACTGCGTAACGGGATCCTACAATGGCTCTGGCGGTATTACTATTAAGGACAAAAGCATAGTGCGCTTATGCGGTAGCGGTTCAATTCCTAACGTTACTATTGATAATGGTGTATTAGAAATTACGGGTGACGCTAACGTTACTATCAATAATTTGAATTTAAATAGCAGTAGCGATAATGAAATTATCGTTTATGCGGGTGGGTCATTAACTATCACTAATACATTCAGTCCTAATTCGGATATTACCAATCACGGTACTATTAGTCTTTCTGCCTTAAGCTTAAACAGCAATGCTAAGCTTAAGAACTATGGTACTTTCAATGTAGTTACTAATAATTCTACTACTCTTAATGGAGATGTGAAGAATTACGGAAGCATGACTTTTAGCGGGAATTTAACCATCTCAGGAGGAAGTGAATTTGAAAATTTTTGCACCCTTATCTGCGAGGGAGATTTAAATGTAAACGGCGATCTTGATAATGATCAAGCTTACGTTAGTGTTGATGACCGTGTAATGATCAATGGTGGTGGTAAAATTTACCTTGACGATGGAGCACAATTGAGCACCAAGGATATCTGGATTAATGGAAAGATTGAAGGTAAAGGCAGTACCTCAATTATTAAAGTTAGCGGCAGATCAGATGCCAACTGGGGTTCTGAAATTAAGAAGAACTTAGAGTACTGTGACGCCGACGGAATTGAAAACTTCCCTAACAATATTTTTAAAAATGGAGCTAAAGCTGCCTGTGATGTAACGATCCAAACTTCAGCTTGTAATCCAGAGGGTAATGGTGTTTCTACTATTGCCGATGCCGATAACGATGGCATTGCCGATGAATTAGATGCTTATCCAAATGATGCGAGCCGTGCGGCTAATAGCTACTTCCCAGGAGAGAATGTTTACGGAACCTTAGCTTACGAAGACTTATGGCCCGCCTTTGGTGACTATGACTTCAACGATTTAGTGATAGACTACCGCTTCCAAAACGTATTAAATTCCGATAATGAAGTGGTTGATTTAGTAGGTCGCTTTGTTACGCGTTGTCTTGGTGGTGATTATGAAAATGGCTTCGGTATTCAATTGGATCTTCCCAGTGCAGCAATTAGTGCGGTAAGTGGCGCCGTGATTACGGAAAACATAGTTAACATTTCTGCTAATGGCACGGAGCAAGGTCAAACTAATGCTACTATCATCGTTTACGATAATGCTAAGTCAATTTTACCTAATACTACCGGAGCTTCTTTCGTAAACACTGTAAGTGCCAATCCTAAAGTAGATAATGACACCTTAGATTTGAGCATTTCTTTTAACACACCACAATTGATTGCAGCTTTGGGTCAAGCACCATTTAATCCTTTCATCTTTATAAATGGAACTAGAGGTAGAGAAGTGCATTTAGCGGGTTATGCGCCCACTGATTTAGCGGATGCAGCACTTTTCGGAACAATTGACGATAATACCAACCCGAATGGTGAAAACACCTATAAGAGTTCTAATAACCTTCCTTGGGCTATTAATATTGTAGGCGGATTTAGCTATCCCGAGGAGCGTGTTGATATTGCTTCTGCATATAGCTTCTTCGGATCTTGGGCACAAAGTGGCGGCAGCTCTAACCAAAACTGGTATATCGATTTGCCGGGGAATATTAATGTATCAGATCTATATCAATAGAATCTGAAGATGATAAACTGAAAAAGCCCCGCGTAGAAATACGCGGGGCTTTTTTGTGAGAAATCTGAACTTGATTTAAAATTTAGGACGAACTCAGGTTTGTAGCCTATTTCATAAAATCGTAAAGAATTATTGAAAGGCAGGGATGCCGGTAATATCTGCGCCAGTAATTAAAAGGTGAATATCATGGGTTCCCTCGTAGGTAACAACTGATTCTAGGTTCATCATATGTCGCATAATAGAGTAGTCACCGGTAATACCCATGCCGCCTAATATCTGACGTGCTTCACGCGCGATTTTCAGGGCAATTTCCACACTATTACGTTTGGCCATACTAATTTGTGCAGTGGTGGCGCGACCTTCGTTTTTCAAAACGCCTAAGCGCCATACCAAAAGTTGACCTTTAGTAATCTCGGTAATCATTTCTGCTAGTTTCTTCTGTTGCAACTGGAAGCTCGCAATGGGCTTGCCAAATTGAATACGCTCTTTGGCATAACGAAGTGCTGTGTCGTAGCAGTCCATGGCAGCGCCTAAAGCACCCCAGGCTATGCCATATCTTGCAGAGTCTAAGCAGCTAAGTGGAGCGCCTAATCCACTGCGACCGGGTAGTAAGTTTTCTTTGGGAACTTTTACATTGTCGAAAACCAATTCGCCCGTAGCACTAGCGCGCAAACTCCATTTATTATGAGTTTCAGGCGTGGTAAAACCTTCCATGCCTCTTTCTACAATGATGCCGTGAATACGACCTTCCTCATTTTTAGCCCATACCACTGCAATGTCGGCAAAAGGTGCATTGGAAATCCACATTTTCGCTCCATTTAAAAGGTAATGGTCGCCCATATCCTTGTAATTGGTAGTCATCCCACTGGGATTGGAGCCGTGATTAGGCTCGGTTAAACCGAATGCACCTAAAAATTCTCCACTCGCTAATTTGGGAAGGTATTTTTTTCTTTGCTCTTCACTGCCGTAAGCGAAGATGGGATACATCACTAAGGATGATTGAACTGAACAGGTAGAACGAACACCAGAGTCGCCGCGCTCAATTTCTTGCATCATTAAGCCGTAGCTTATCTGATCTAAACCTGCCCCGCCATACTCCTCGGGAATATAGGGCCCAAAGGCGCCTACTTCTGCTAAACCTTTAATAAGGTGTTTTGGAAATTCTGCCTTTTGAGCATAGTCCTCTATGATCGGGCTCACTTCCTTCTTAACCCAGTCGCGCGTTGCGTTTCGCACTAAAATATGTTCTTCTTGTAAAAGATCGTCTATCTGATAATAGTCGGGTGCTTCAAATAAATCACTTGCCATCTAATCAATTTTTTACAAATGTAGTTATACCATAGTAGCGAATATCATACTTTTAGAACTTTAATAACAAAAAATTATGAAGAAGAACTACCTATTATTTACTCTGAGCTTTGCCTTAAGTGCCTTTATTGTTACAGACGCGTTTACTAATTCTAGCGGCGCACCGTCTGGGAATAGTGGCGGCCCTAATGGTAATAACAATACCTGTGCTCGTGCGGGTTGTCATAATGGTCCCAGTGCAAGCAGTCAGACCATCAGTATAACCACAACAATCCCAGCTACAGGATTTAAAGAGGATTCGGTCTATCAAATATCCATAATGGCTGATAATGGCGGAACGGGTACCAATGAAATGGGATTTTCTGCTTCGGTAGAAAGTGCAGCGGGTTTCGAAGGTAATATTGTAATTACCGATCCCACCGATACGAAAAAGATTGGAAGCTATATTACCCACACAAGTGCAGGCAGAAATGGCGCAACCGGCGGTAATATGTGGGCTTTTGATTGGGATGCTGGTCAAGCACCAGACCAAACTACAGTTTACGTGGCGGTAAATTTTTCCGACAATACGGGAAGTACCAATGGCGATGTTATTGTTACTAATAATTTAGTTTTAAACAAGGCTGCAAGTGGCATTGGTATAGATGAGCGCGCTACTGTAGCTCTTAGTATTTACCCCAATCCAGTACAAGACCTTTTTGTATTAAGTGCAAATAGCAATTTGGAAGCGCCCTTTAAGGTGATGGATCTTAGTGGTAAGCTGGTACTTAATTTGGGAGAAGGCGAACGCATGGAGCAGAATCACTTTCGTTTTGATGTGTCGGAATTAGCAAAGGGTACTTACATTTTAAGTGATTCGCAGGGATTTAGTGCCCAGTTGCTGAAGGATTGATTTTATCTTTGCCCAATGGAAAATCTGGTAAACGGACGTAGTACCGATTGGGTAATAATTATAAGCTTATTAGCCGGTACCTTTTTGGTGCTGGCTAATTTTATTAATAGGCTTAGGACAAGGCAGCTACTTAGCTTGTTTTTTAGTGCCGGAGGCGATGAGCTTGCGCTAAGCTTTAATCAAGATAAGCGCAGTGTAAGCACAGATGCTTTAATGCTAATTGCCGCTGTAACAGGCTTGCCTTTGGCTATTATTGCTACAAAGTTAATTTTAGCGGCAAATCTCAATACCTTTTACCTTTTCGGTTGGGCGGAATATCTGCGGATGGTTTTGCTAACTGCAACCTTTCTTGTTTTTAAAAGTTTCATGGCAAGTATTATTGGCTGGGTTTTCAGTTTTCAGGAAGAATTAATCGTTGCACAGAATATTTTTTTAGCCCACTTTAACTGGGTAGCGCTCTCTACAGCGCTTCTATCACTACTAGTTTATTTTGGTCCGTGGCCAGTATATGCCGCTTGGCTGTTGATTGTTGTGCTGTTGCTCGGTTTGCTTGTAGCGATTTTTAAAACAAGTGTATATACCTTTCGTATAGGTGTCCCAATAACTTATTTTATTTTATACCTTTGCGCGCTGGAAATAATCCCTATT
>TARA_R110002050_G_scaffold144709_1_pt1 | contig 23331 bp, 23 predicted proteins | sample TARA_R110002050 | Tara Oceans TARA_R110002050 (sample SAMEA4396988) | marine metagenome | biome: Polar Biome; feature: [DCM] deep chlorophyll maximum layer (ENVO:01000326); material: water (ENVO:00002006), including particulate matter (ENVO:01000060) such as... | depth 25 m
CGAGGATGGCCATAAAACAGTTTTGACAAGGGATGAAACTTTGAAAAAATTAAAGGACGCGACACTTGTTGTTGAAGGGGCCAATCTGGTGCGGAATGAGTACGGCAGTAGGTTGTTTGCCGATTTCTTTTTCTTTATCACAGGGTTTCATGGTTTTCACGTATTTTCCGGGGTAGTCATCAACTGTATTATCTTTTTTAATGTTATTCTTGGTACTTACGAAAGAAGGGGGCATTATGAGATGGTGGAAAAAGTTGGGTTGTACTGGCACTTTGTGGATTTGGTATGGGTATTTGTATTTACCTTCTTCTACTTGGTATAATTTGTTTAAATAAAAAATTCATCCTTTTAAAGAATATATAAAAAAATAAGATTAGAAATGGCACACGAACATAAACTCGAAATATTTAGAGGTCTGTTGAAGTTTAAGTCCAACACACAAAAAATATGGGGTGTATTAACATTCCTTACTTTGGTGACCATAGTTGAAGTTGGATTGGGGATTGCAAAGCCAGAGTCTTTGACCCATTCCTATTTTTTGGGAATGAAGGTCTTGAACTGGATTTTCATCATATTGACTTTGGTCAAGGCTTATTATATTGCCTGGGATTTTATGCACCTTAGGGATGAGAAGAGTTCTTTGAGAAGAGCTATTGTGTGGACCCCTATATTCCTTGTGGCCTACCTTATTTTTATTCTCCTCTTTGAAGCGGATTATATATACCATGTGTATACCGATGGCTTCGTTAAGTGGAATTTCTAACGAATAATTAACAGCATAAAAAGACGGTATAACAACCGTCTTTTTTATTTTTGTACTTATTCGGTTTGTACTGAATATACAGGGGAGGAATGTTCTTTTTCGTCCAAACTGTAATGTTGGAAATTAATATTTATAGGATGAAGAAAACATTAGTACTGGTTACCTTATTTATCCTGCCTATAGTGATATATCTGTTTTTTGCTTCAGGGATAACAAACTTTGGCAAATTGGCAACTTTAACAGAGAATGTTCCTGAAATTGATTTTGCGGACAAGGCTGTTTCCCTAGGGGGCAAAATTACCGTACTGGGATTTCTTGGGAAGGATGTGGAAAGTAAAAAAGGCAATGCCTTTAATTTGAACCAGAAAATATACAAGCGTTTTTACGAGTTTAACGATTTTCAATTTGTTATGGTCATGCCCAAAGGTACGGAGCAGGATGTGGAAGAATTGAAAAAGGAACTGCTGCAATTGGCGGATATAGGCAAATGGAATTTTGTCTTTGGGGATGATGATGAAATCAATGACCTTTTTAAGAGCCTTAAGACAAACCTGATATTGGATGGGAACTTGGGTACACCCTATGTTTTTATTATTGATAAGAACAGAGTTCTAAGGGGAAGGGACGATGATGTGGAAGAAGGAATTAAATATGGTTTTGATACTTCCTCTGTGGCGGATTTAAACAATAAGATGGAGGATGATGTAAAAATTATATTGGCCGAATATCGAATGGCCCTAAAAAAGAATTACGCAGATAGGCCGAAATAATGCAGAAAAACAATTATACATATGTGTGGGTTTCCTTTGTAATCCTTGTGTTTGGAATCATTTTTGTTCCAAAAATTGTGGAAAGGGTGCAAGGTGGCTCCATTATTCAGAATGATAGGTTAAACCTAAAAGGGGCTAATGAAAAACTGGCGTTTATAGAAATGAACGGGCAAAGGCGTAAAGTACCTCCCTTTGCTTTCTTGGACCAGGACAGTTTGTTGATTACCAATGACGATTATAAGGGCAAGGTGTATTTGGTAGAGTTTTTCTTTACCACCTGCCCTACCATCTGCCCTATCATGAACAAAAATTTGGTTCAGATTCAAAATGAATTTAAGGATTTTGAAAATTTTGGGGTGGCTTCATTTACCATAAACCCGGATTATGACACCCCCGGGGTATTGAAGGAATATGCTCAGGATTACGGGATAACCAACATGGATTGGCATTTGCTAACGGGCAATATAAACGATATATATACCTTGGCCAATACCGGATTTAGTATTTTTGCGGCTGAAGTTCCAGAGGCGGAAGGTGGGTTTGAACATTCGGGCCTTTTTGCATTGGTAGATAAAAATGGTTATATACGTTCCAGGGTGGATAAGTTTGGAAATCCAATCGTGTATTACAGGGGAACCATTAGCGAACAGGACGGGGAGAATGATCATGGGGAAGAGGAGCAAATATCGATCCTTAAAGAGGACATTAAAAAATTATTGAAAGAATAATGGATGCAAATACCTTGAAAGAAAAGAAAATAAATAAGATAATCAATTTGGTATCCATAGTTATACCGCTTGTTGTGGTTCTGCTTTTTGGGGTAAAATTGCCAAACGTGGAGCCTTTAAGTTTTTTGCCTCCCTTATATGCCACTGTAAACGGTTTCACCGCCATATTGTTGGTCATTGCGGTCATTGCCGTTAAAAATGGGAAGCTCGAGCTTCACCAGAAATTAATGACCAGTTGTATTTTGTTGTCTTTGGCATTTCTAGTGATGTATGTGGCCTATCACATGACCTCCGATTCTACCTCGTTTGGAGGGGAAGGGATTGTTAAATATATTTATTTCTTTATTCTGATTACCCATATTATACTATCCATAGTAATAATACCCTTGGTACTGCGTACCTATTCAAAGGCATACCTTAAGGATTTTGCAGCGCATAGGAAACTTGCCCGGATTACATTTCCACTGTGGTTGTATGTGGCAATAACCGGGGTCGTGGTCTATTTAATGATATCTCCTTATTATGTACACTAAATCATCTTCCTTTTTTTCAAGACGTGGCAGTTTCAAAATTCAATACCTGGTATGGATTTTAACCATATCATTTTTGTTGGTGCCTAATATCTCGGAAGCCCAGTGTGCCATGTGTAGGGCAGTATTGGAAAGTGAAGGGAGCGAAGCTGCGGCAAAGGGTATCAACAATGGTATTGTATATCTAATGGCTGTTCCCTATCTATTGGTGGCAGGGCTCTTTTTCTTTATCTACAAAAAGATGAAAGCTTAAAATCGATTTCAATTTTAACATTTATTTAGAGTTACACCTGTAACAATTTTATTTTACAAAGGTCTTATTCAATAAACACTTTTGGGCCTATGTTCGATATTGAGAGATGGCAGGAAATTTTTGATGCCATACGAAAAAATAAACTCCGTACTATTCTTACCGGTGTTTCTGTGGCCTCTGGCATCTTTATTTTGGTGGTTTTATTGGCATTTGGACAGGGTATGCAAAATGGCATTGCCAAAGAATTTGAAGCGGACGCCAGCAATAGGATAGGGGTATGGACACAGGTTACTACAGAGGAATACATGGGTTTGAACCCAGGTAGGCCCATACAGCTAAGAAATAACAATTACGAAGCTATCAACACCAAATTTGCAAAGGATCTTGAACATAAATCCCCTTTCTTTAGGTTGAGAAGTGTAACGGTGGATTTTATGAATGAATCTGGATCCTATTCCGTTCAAGGCGTGTCGCCCTTATTTCAAAATATAGAAAATCAATTTATTTCCCAGGGTCGTTATTTAAATTATGGTGATGAAGAAAGTGTGGCCAAGGTGGTGGTGATCAGTAATAAGATAAAGCGGGAGCTGCTTAAAGGGGTGGAAGATCCCATTGGTTCATTCTTGAAAATATCCGGTATTAATTTTCAGATAGTTGGAGTTTACGGCGATAAGGGAGGCGATAGGGAAGAAGATCGACTTTTTATACCTACAAGCACGGCACAACGTGTTTTTAATGGAAGCGATAATTTAAATATGATGTTCTTTACCTTAAAGTCATCCGATAACTTTGAGGCAACGCTTGCGAAGTCCGTGCAATTTACTGAAGATTTAAAAGCCTACTTAAGACAGGTGCATACGGTAGCACCTACCGATCCGAGTGCTATCAACACCTTTAATACGCTGGAAGGTGTAAAGCGATTTCAAAATTTAACAGGTGGTATAAAATCCTTCTTTTGGTTTGTAGGGATATGTACCATTGTAGCTGGGGTGGTAGGTGTAAGCAATATAATGATGATCATTGTTAAAGAAAGGACCCGGGAAATAGGGGTAAGGAAGGCTTTGGGTGCAAGGCCAAGGGCCATTGTGGGCATGATCTTGCACGAGGCAATCTTTGTTACCAGTGTAGCCGGATTGGCCGGGCTAATTTTTAGCATGGGATTATTGGAATTTGTGGGCCCCAACCTTCAAGTAGATTACGTCCTTAATCCTTCCATTAATTTTAAGGTCGCGCTCAGCACGGTTTTTTTATTGATAATAGCCGGGGCCTTGGCAGGTTTTTTTCCAGCTTGGCGTGCTGCTACCATTAGACCCATTGAAGCCTTGAGGGATGAATAGGAACATAGTTGGTAAGTAAGGAATAGATATGTTTAATAAGGATCGTTGGAAAGAAATTCTTGAAGTGCTGACCAGTAACTGGTTCAGGACCTTGTTAACCGCCTTTGGCGTTTTTTGGGGCATCTTGATATTGATTGTCCTATTGGCAGCAGGCAAGGGCCTGGAGAACGGTATACGGTCCAATTTTGGGGATATTGCAACCAATACTATGTTTATGTGGACCCAGGGAACGTCCATGGCCTACAAAGGTCTGCCAAAGGGGAGGCGTTTTACTTTTAAATTGGAGGACGTGGCCGCTATAAGGCAAAAAGTGCCCGAGCTCAGGTTTGTGTCCCCCAGAAATCAATTGGGAGGTTTTAATGGTGCCAATAATGTGGTGAGGGGAATAAAAACGGGGGCATTTAATGTTTACGGGGATTATCCGGATATAATAAATCAAGATCCCATGGGCATCACTTCTGGTAGGTTCATTAATGAGTTGGATATTGGGGAGAAAAGAAAAGTTGCTGTTATTGGTGAAGGTGTCAGGGCCAGTTTGTATGATGTAGGGGAAGAGGTGTTGGGTACCTATATTAAGATTCAAGGTGTAAATTTTATGGTGATCGGAACCTATAAAAAGAATTCCAATGACGGCAATGGCGAGGAGGTTCAAAAAGAGATATTTATTCCCTTTACCTCTTTTTCCCAGGCGTTTAACCAGGGTAACAATGTGGGTTGGATGGCAATCACCGCAAACGACAATTCATCCATAACCCAATTAAAGGAGGAAATTTTTACCGTGGTACGGGAAAATCAAAAGATTCATCCCCAAGATTTAAGGGCCATAGGACATTTTGATTTGTTTGAAGAGTTCAACAAAGTGCTGGGCCTGTATAAGGCCATGCGTTGGATAGCTTATTTTGTGGGTATCCTTGTTTTGTTGTCGGGTGTCATCGGTGTTAGCAATATTATGCTGATAGTGGTCAAGGAAAGAACCAAGGAAATAGGGATTCGACGGGCTTTGGGGGAAAATCCTTGGTCCATTCAACTTCAGATTATAATGGAATCTATCTTTTTGACCATGATTTCGGGGATGGCAGGGATAAGCTTTGGGGCCTTGGTCATTTATCTTATCAATTACTTTTTGGAAAACAATGGGCCAGTGGAAATGTTTCTTAATCCCAGTGTAGGACTAGGGGTTGTACTTACGGCTTTGAATATCTTGGTCGTGTCTGGCCTGTTGGCCGGATTTATACCCGCCCAAAGTGCCATAAAAGTTAGACCTATAGAAGCACTTAGAACGGAGTAGTTGTCTTTATACTGATAAGATGACGTTTTTTGGAATTTGTAGAACAATATTAAAAGGAGTAAATCAATCAAAATCAAATCATAAAATGAAAAAGTCGGTCACTGTTATAATATTAATATTCATTGTTTTTAGCTGCTGTGGAGCCTTGTATTATCTATATCAAAAGAATGCCGAAGACCCCGTGGTCTATGCAACTGAAAAGCCGTCCACACAAACCATAATAAAGAAAACGGTCGCTACGGGCAGTATCTTGCCTTTGGAAGAGGTGTTGATAAAACCGAATATTTCAGGGGTTATAGAGGAAGTTTTTGTGGAAGGGGGCGACTATGTTAAGTCGGGCGATTTAATAGCGAAAATAAAGGTGGTCCCCAATCTTTCCTCCTTGAACGAGGCCAAGAACACTATAGAGGAATCCAAGATTTCCCTGGACGATCAAAAGCGTAATTTGGAACGGCAAAGAACCTTGTTCGATAAGGGGGTAATTTCCAAAGTGGATTTGGAGAGGGCAGAGGTCGCCTATGACCAGGCCAAACAAGCTTATGTTGCAGCCAATAAACGCTTCGATATTGTAAAGACAGGGACCACCAAAGGTTACGGTAATGAGGCAAATACCATGATCAGGTCCACTGTGAGCGGAATGGTGTTGGAAGTGCCGGTAGAGGTGGGCAATCAGGTTATAGAGTCCAATAATTTTAATGAGGGTACAACCATCGCCGCCATTGCAGATGTGGAAAAGATGATTTTTGAAGGCAAGGTAGACGAATCTGAAGTTGGTAAGATCAAGGAAAACCTACCCCTGGAAATTACTGTGGGAGCCATTGAGAATAAGGTATTCGATGCGGTGCTGGACTATATAGCCCCTAAGGGGAAAGTGGAGAACGGCGCCATTCAGTTCGAGATCAAAGGTACTTTGAAGAAGCGCGATACCATTTTTATCAGGGCGGGACTCAGTGCCAATGCATCTATAATCTTGGCCAAGGCCGATAGTGTATTGGCTGTAAAGGAAGCCTTGATCCAATTTGATCCGGATACCAAAAAACCTTTTGTGGAAATTGCTACCGGGGGGCAAAAATTTGAACGTAGGGAGATTCAATTAGGGGTAAGTGATGGAATCTACATCCAAATTCTAAAGGGAATAGAACCCGATGATGAAATAAAAGTATGGAACGAAATCAAACCGGCATCCCTCGGGGCTTAATTTTTTTTAACACAGCTTTAACACATCCAATTGTAACGACTTTATCCATAGTCGGTCTTATATTCGTAATTTGAAGCACGCTTACCTAATCCAATAAATCATGATAGAAATTAAAGATCTTCATAAATCCTATAAAATGGGAAGCAATTCCCTGCATGTATTAAAAGGCATTAATTTTTCTGTTGAAGAAGGCGAGCTTGTGGCCATTATGGGTTCCTCGGGCTCCGGTAAGTCTACCCTGCTTAATATATTGGGTATGTTGGACGTGTTGGATGAAGGGTCCTACACCTTGGACGGGGTGCCTATTAAGGACTTAAATGAGACGAAGGCGGCCCAATATAGGAACAAGTTTTTGGGTTTTGTTTTCCAATCCTTTAATTTGATCAATTACAAAAGTGCCATTGAAAATGTGGCACTGCCACTATATTACCAGAAAGTAGGAAGAAAGGAAAGACAGGAAAAGGCTTTGAAATACTTGGAACAGGTGGGTTTGCGTGAATGGGCGGACCATTTGCCAAGTGAATTGTCCGGGGGGCAAAAGCAAAGGGTTGCCATAGCAAGGGCCATGGCAGCTGAACCAAAAGTATTGTTGGCGGATGAACCCACGGGTGCCTTGGATAGTACCACCTCCTATGAGGTAATGGATCTTATCCAAAAAATAAACGATGCTGGCAACACCATACTGATCGTTACACATGAGCCGGACATTGCGGATATGTGCAAGAGAATTGTGCATTTAAAGGATGGGGTCATTGTAGAGGATAAAAAAATAACCCAGGTTAGAGCTTCCCAGTATGTTTAGTAGGGATAATTGGAAGGAAATATTTGAAACTATCCACAAGAATAAACTAAGGACCTTTCTCTCAGGGTTTACGGTGGCTTTGGGTATTCTAATTTTTGTTGTGCTGTTTGGGATGGGGAACGGGCTGGTGAACACCTTCAATGAGTTTTTTGGGGATGATGCCACCAACGTACTTTATATATTCCCAGGAAGAACTACCGTTCCGTACAAAGGCTATAAATCCAACAGGGTAATAGAATTTGATAATAGCGATTTGGAGGATATAAAAAAGAACCTTGCCATGTTTGTTGATTATACTACCCCCAGAATTTCCAGAGGTGGTTTGGTTAAATACAGGAATGAATCCAATAATTATACTACCAGAGCGGTTGGCCCGTCACATCAATACGCAGAAAAGACCATTATGATGAAGGGTCGTTTTATAAACGAAAAGGATATAAAAAACAAAACCAAATATGTGGTCATTGGACGGTTGGTAGAGAAGGATCTATTTGGCAATAAGAATGCCGTAGGTGAATACATAGATGTGGCAGGGAGTGCTTTTATGGTGATTGGTGTTTTCCAGGATGACGGTGGTGATAATGAGGAAAGATTGATCTATATGCCCTACACCACAAGACAGCTCATTGAGAAAAACAACGACAAAATAGATCAGATAATAGTGGCCTTTAAGCCTGAGATCGGCTATGCCGGGGCCATGGCTTTGGATAGGAGCTTGGACAAATTTTTTAGAGAAAAGAAGTACATCAGTCCAAATGATCAGAACGGAGTGTTTATCAGGAATGTGGCAGACCAGTTAAAGCAAAATCAGCAATTTGCGAGAGTATTGCAAATTATAGTAGGTTTTGTGGCCTTTGGGACCATAATTGCCGGCATAATAGGGATTAGTAATATTATGGTTTTTGTGGTCAAGGAACGTACAAAGGAACTTGGGATCAGAAAAGCATTGGGAGCTACCCCTAAGTCGGTCATCGGTTCCATTTTATTGGAATCGGTTTTTATTACGACCATTTCAGGATTTTTCGGGATGCTTTTGGGTGTTTTCATCTTGAATTCACTAGGTAAAAAATTGAAGGACTACTTTATAACCAATCCCTATATAGATATAACTATGGCTATCAGTGCCACTTTGGTTTTAATCCTGTTTGGGGCCATTGCAGGATATATTCCGGCTAAAAGGGCAGCGGATATAAAACCAATTGAAGCCTTAAGAGACGAATAATATGCGATTTTTATTTGATGGTAATACCTGGCAAGAGATTTTTGGTTCTATTGGTAAAAATAGGACCAGGACCATTATTACCGTGATAGGTGTATTGTGGGGAATATTTATTTATATCGTATTGTCTGGTGCGGCACAAGGGTTGAATAACGGGTTTGAGAAAGCATTTCAAAATGTGGCAATGAATAGTTTGTTTACCATAGGACGTAATACAAGTATGCCTTATAAGGGATTTAAAACGGGAAGACAGATACAGCTGAAGTTGAATGATGTTACCGTATTAAAGAATAGGATTCCAGAGATTCAATTTATCGCTCCACGAAATGTAAAAGGTATTTTTGGTGGTAGCCCGGCCCAAGTTATCAGGCAGGGTATGTCGGGAGATTATGCCGTCTACGGGGATTACCCTATTTCCACAAAAATCGCTACCAAGAAGATCTATGATGGCGGTAGGTTTATAAATGACGAGGATATTAATGGTGCTAGAAAAGTATGTGTCATTGGGGAGCGCACCCAAAAAGAGTTATTTGAAAATGATGAGAGTCCCATAGGCGGGTATATTAGGATAGACAATGTGTTTTTCCAGGTAGTGGGAGTACACAAGTATACGCCAGGGGGAGGATTTGAAAGTGATTCAGATATTTATATACCCTTTACCACGTTCAAGAAATTATATAATACCGGTGAAAACGTAGGTTGGTTCGCTATTGCAGCTTATGACGATGCCGATATTGTAAAGGTAGAGGAAAATGTGAAGTCGGTTCTTAAGAATATTCACAACGTAAACCCCAAGGATGAGCGTGCCATAGCTTCGTTTAATCTGGGTGTAATTTTTAACAGGATTGTGGGTTTTGCAAAAGGTTTGACCTTTATGTCTCTGGTCGTTGGGATTGCCACCATTTTGGCGGGAGTCATAGGCATCGGAAATATTTTGCTCATATCCGTAAAGGAAAGGACCAAGGAATTGGGGGTTAGACGGGCCCTTGGAGCCACCCCTAGGGAAGTTAGATCCCTTATTATCCTGGAGTCGGTATTTTTGACCATGCTTGCCGGTGTTATGGGAATTATTCTTGGGGCGGGAGCGTTGAGTATGATCAATAAACTGACCCAGGGCATGGATTTTCCCTACTCCAATCCAACCGTACCTATACCCTATGTTTTGGGTGCCTTGGCCCTAATGGTAGTTCTAGGCACTTTAATAGGTCTGATACCTGCACAACGAGCCGTAAGTATAAAACCAATAGATGCTTTACGAGAAGAATAAAACAAACCAATACAAATAAATAAAAGTAAAATGAACAAGATTGTAAAATATGTGCTAATAGGAGTTTTGGTGCTTGGAGCCCTTTGGGCGGCAGCTTTTTTTATAAAATCCAATAGCAAGTCCGCTATCACTTACGAGACAAAGAACCCTTTTACGGCCAATATTCAAAAGAAAACCGTGGCAACCGGTAAGGTAGTGCCAGAGGATGAAGTGGAGATAAAACCTCAGATTTCGGGTATCATAGAGGAAATCTTACTGAAAGAGGGGGCCAAGGTAAATGCGGGCGACTTAATTGCCAAAATAAAGGTGGTTCCCAATGAACAATCCCTGAACCAGGCAAGAGGTAGGGTAAAGAATGCCGAAATAGCATTGAACAATACCAAGATTGAATATGACCGGAATAAGGCCATATTTGACAAAGGGGTTATTTCTCCCCAAGATTTTAATAGCCTACAATTGCGCTATGATCAGGCGAAATTGGAGCTGCAGAATGCCCAATCCGATTATCAGATTATCCGTGATGGGTCGGCAGGGGGTAGTGCTACCGCCAACACCAATATAAGGGCGACCGTTTCGGGTACAATTCTGGAGATTCCCGTAAAGGAAGGAGATCAGGTTATTCAAAGTAACAACTTTAACGATGGAACTACCATAGCTACTATTGCCGATTTGAGCATCATGATTTTTGAAGGGAAAGTAGATGAAGGCGAGGTTGGAAAATTGGAATTGGGAATGCCCTTGGAGATTAGCTTGGGCGCTATTAACGATAAAAAATTTGATGCCAAACTTAGATTTATCGCTCCCAAGGGTATTGAGGAATCTGGAGCAGTACAGTTTAAGATTGAGGGTGATGTTAGCGTTGAAGACGACTTTTTGATCCGTGCTGGGTATAGTGCCAATGCCTCTTTGGTGTTGGAAAAGAAAGACAGTGTAATGGTAATTCCTGAAGCTCTTCTACAATTTGATAAAGTAACGGATAAACCTTTTGTTGAAGTGGCCGTAGGTACTGTGGAAGAACAAAAATTTGAAAGAAAGGATGTTGAGGTAGGAATTTCGGATGGGGTAAATGTGGAAATTGTTTCGGGTATAACCAAGGAAGACAAGGTTAAGATTTGGAACAAGACAGAACCCATTAAGAAAGGTACGGAAGAAGATGGTGAATCCGAAGAAGGAAATTAAGGGGAATATCAATCAAAAAACAATCAAAACATGAGAATTAAGATAATTGTAGGCCTGTTTTTTTTCTGTTGTGGCATACTATCCGCCCAAGAAAAAAAATGGACCTTGGAAGAATGTGTTTACTATGCCGTGGAGAATAATTTGACCATAGAGCAATATGAACTCGATCTTGAAAACGCCAAAATAGATAAATCGGATGCCGTGGGTGATATGTTGCCCAATTTTAATGCAAACGCAAGTCTCTCCGGCAATTCAGGGCTCGTTTTGGATCAATCCAGGAACCAACAGGTTACCGGGACCGTAACTACGGCCTCGGGAGGCTTTAGTTCCTCGGTAAATCTATTTGATGGATTAAGGAATATCCACCGGTTGAACAGGGCAAAATTGAATGCCTTGGCCAATCAGTATAGGTTGGATAACTTAAAGGACGATATTATGCTGGCGGTGGCCAATGCCTACCTACAAGTTTTGTCCAACAAGGAGTCGCTTAAAGTTTTTAGGGCCCAATATGCCGTTACAGAACAGGATCTGGTAAAGACCAAGGAGTTGGTAGATGCCGGTGTGGTCCCAAAAGGGGATTTATTGGAAATAGAAGCAACTGCGGCCAATCAGGAACAGCAAATCGTAAATGGGGAGAATCAGGTACTGATCTCTCGGATAAACTTGGCACAACTGCTCCAGATCAGGGATTATGAAAATTTTGATATTGCAGATGAGGAATTTGATATTCCTCCCTCCAATATATTGGACAATTCGCCCAAAACAATTTTCGACAAAGCCCTTACCTTTAGGAATGATATTAAATTCTCGCTGTCCAATGTGGAATTGGCACAAAAGGATTTACAAATAGCCAAAGGGGCGGTTTACCCAACCTTGGGAGCTTTCTTTAATTATGGTACGCGATATTCAAGCGAATTTAGGGATCCGGTCACTTTTAATAGAATCTCTTTTACAGACCAGTTATATTTAACGGATGGTATTGCCTATGGTCTGCAGTTGAATATTCCGGTATTTAATGGGTTTAGTGTTAAGAACAACATTAAAAGGGCCCAAATTGGGGTAGAGAGGTCACGTTTGCAATTGGAACAGGATAAATTGGATTTGGAATCCAATATTAATCAGGCCTATGTGGATGTTAAGAGTTTCTCCAAGGCTTATGAAGCTGCACAAAAAACATTGGATGCACGTAGGTTGGCCTATAATTATTCCAAGGAGCGATTTGATGTTGGACTTATGAACGCCTTCGATTTTAGTCAGTCGCAATCCAGGGTGGATAATGCGGAGGCCGAATTAATAAGGACAAAATACGATTATATATTTAGGTTAAAAGTGTTGGAGTTTTATTTTGGCTTACCTATAACATTGGATTAAGTTATATTTGCGGTCTATATGGCTATGATATTAAATTTAGAGACTGCAACCACCAATTGTTCCGTGGGTATTGCCAAGAATGGGGAAATAATTTCTATGAGGGAAGACAATAGTCCCAATTATTCACATTCGGAACAGTTGCACATTTTTATTGAGGAAGCTTTGAAAGGGGCTTCCTTAACTTTTAAGGATATATCCGCCATTGCAGTTAGCAAGGGGCCGGGCTCCTATACCGGTCTTCGTATAGGGGTGTCGGCGGCGAAGGGACTTTGCTTTTCATTGGATCTCCCGCTGATATCGGTTTCAACCCTGGAAAGTTTGGCCAAGCAAGGATATGCCAAAGGATATGATTTTATAATTCCGTTGCTGGATGCCAGGAGAATGGAAGTGTATTCGGCAGTCTTTAATGCAGAGGGAAGCAATATTAGGGAGACCAGGGCGGAAATAATCAACGAGGACAGCTTCTTGGAATATGCACAAAATGGCAGTGTTTTATTAATTGGGGACGGAGCGGAAAAATGCAGGGAACTATTGGACCATCCAAATTTTAGTTACCATTCTGCATGGCCCACAGTTAGTGGGATGGGAGAGTTGTCCTATAAAAAGTTCAAAGCAAACGATTTTGAAAATGTCGCTTACTTTGAACCGTATTATTTAAAGGATTTTATGTTGCCGACCAAAAAGTCTTAGCATTGGTGAACCACCCTTTGTGGAAACGGAATCTCTATTTCCGCAGCATCAAACCTGTTCTTTAGTTCTTCCAAAACGTGGAAGTGGGCCGCCCAGAATACATCATTATTGGCCCAAAAGCGCAAGGAAAGGTTCACGGAGCTATCCCCTAATTCTGCAACATAGACCTCAGGGGCAGGATCTTTTAGAATATTTGAATTTTCTGCACAGATTTCCAGTAAAATTTCTTTGGCCAATTTAATATTGGAGCTGTACCCTATGCCTACGGAAATCTTATCCCTTCGGGTGTTTTGTGCATTGTAGTTGATGATATTGTTGTTGGATAATTGGCCATTGGGAACTATGGCGATCTGATTTCCAAAGGTGCTTATTTTTGTGGTAAAGATGGATATTTCCTTTACAGTACCGTCCACACCTTGTGCGGAAATAAAATCACCTACCTTAAAGGGTTTGAACAGTAATAATAAGACACCGCCTGCAAAATTGGCCAAGGAACCCTGTAAGGCCAGACCAATGGCCAGACCAGCGGCACCAATAATGGCCACCAGGGAAGACGACTGCACTCCGAGCTGGGTAATTACTATTACAAAAAGCATTATTTTAAGCCCAATGCTTATAAAGCTTTGCAAAAAGGACTCTAAGGAAGGGTCGTAGTCTGCCTTATCAAAAAATTTACGGACCATGCGATTAATAAATTTTATAATCCAGAGCCCCAAAACATAAATAATAATAGCCATAATTAAACTAGGAAGTGCTTCCCAAAGAAATTTGATGGCCTGGTCTATATGTTCTTGATAATCAGAAATGAAATTCATGAAAAAAATATTTTTTTTTGGTTTAATACATTAAAAATCCAACTCCCTTATAAAATAAGGGTATTGAACCATTTTTAAGCTAATGCAAATATATAAATGGTTTAAATATTGCTGAAATTTCAATAAAAGGATACTACAAAAAAAGCGCCTTTTAACGGCGCTTGTTGATTGAAATGGGAAAAATATTAATTCACTTCAAAAGTGATTTTAACATTAACGCGAAAATCGTCCAGTTTTCCGTCTTTAACCGTTGCACTCTGTTCATTGACATATACCGAACGAATATTCTTAACGGATTTGGAAGCTTGTTCCACTGCCTTTTTAGCAGCATCCTCCCATCCTTTGTTAGAATTTGCAAGAACTTCGATAACTTTTAAGATAGCCATAATATTAAGTTTTAGATTCTCTTAAAGTTAACAAATAAAAGCTAGAATTCGTACTTTTAATATTGAAAATCAACCATTTAAGGCAACTACCTCATTTACCATATCGCCCATCATATTTTTGAGCATGGTTTCAATACCATTTTTTAAGGTAAAGGTAGACGAGGGGCAGCCACTGCAGGCCCCCTGTAAAATAACGTTTACGGTCTTCGTGTCGCCTTCATAGGATTTAAATAGGATATTGCCCCCATCACTCGCTACGGCGGGTTTAACATATTCTTCCAGAATATCGATGATCTGCTTGGAAATGTCATCCAAATCGGTGTCCTTCAACTGGGCCTCCGGAGCAACTGTTTTTTGTTGCTGAAGACTCTTGGCCGATACCACTTCCTTGCCATCGGCAATAAAATCCCTGATTTTCTCTCTAAGTTCCAAGGTAATATCATCCCATTCCGCAAGGTCGTACTTATTTATGGAAACATAATTTACATCAAAAAACACCTCTTTTACAAAGGGCAGCATAAATAGTTGTTTGGCCAATTCAGAATCTTTGGCCTCATCTATGTTCTTAAATTCAAAGGTGGTTGGAACAATTCTTTTATTGGTCACAAATTTCATCACGGACGGATTGGGGGTAACTTCTGCATAGACTGTTACGGCCACCTTCTTCTGATTTTCATCCTCCTTGACAACAGGCTCGCCAGAATTGAGATAATCCACCAACTGCTGTGCCACGCTATCCTTAACATCCTCCCATTCCACAATGTCATAACGTTCCAAGCCTATAAAGTTGCCCGAGATATATACCGTTTTTATAAATGGTAGATAGAATAACTGCTGGGCCAAAGGCGAAATTTTGGCTTCGTCTATGTTTTTAAATTCGTAGTTGTTATTCTTTGTAATGAAATGATTGGTTTCAAATTTTAGTATCGCCGGATTCTTCGTGGGTACCACGGTAATGATAAACTCCTCCATTTAAATATTTTTTACAAAAGTACGAAGGTTTTCTAAGTAATGGCATATATAATAATGTAGTATTTCAACCGTTATATTTTATATTTGGACGATGTTACTAACACACCACTCTTCTTAAATGAAACAACATTTATTGATTTTACTTTCTTTTTTTGCGATAGGCTATCAGTCTATTGCTCAAGAAGGTGTTCCTGTCTATTTTGATTATTTGGCAGATAATTACTATTTGGTATATCCATCTATGGCCGGAATTGGTGAAGGAGGGAAAATTAGGGCTACTATAAGAAAGCAATGGTTTAGCGTAGATGAGGCCCCCAATATGCAGACCTTGAACGCACATTTTAGGGTTGGTGAAAATAGTGGTTATGGGGCAACCGTCTTTAACGACGCCAACGGATATCACTCCCAAACGGGATTTAAACTTACCTATGCTCATCATTTGAGATTGGGCGGGGATTTTAGAAGCTTAAATCAGCTCTCTTTCGGACTTAGTGCAGGGATTCAGCAAAGTAATTTGGACGAGTCCGAGTTTGTTTCTGTTATTCCAGATCCCATTATCACCGGCTCAAGAAACAGTGTAGGTTATTTTAATATGGATTTGGGAATGTCCTATAACTTTATGGAATTCTATGCCCATGCGGCCGTTCACAATATAATGGGGAGGGGAAGGGATCTATATTCGGCCATTGAATCCAATAACTTAAGAAAATATCTTGTATCATCGGGTTATGTGTTCGGTAGGAGCGAATGGCAGGTAGAGCCTTCCGTGCTTTTTCAGTTCACAGAGTTTACAAGGGAAAAGGCGATCGATATCAATGCCAAAGTCTATAAAAGCGTGGATTTTGGAACTGTTTGGGGCGGAATTTCCTACCGAAGAAGTTTTGATGGTGCCCAATACCAAACCACCAACGATTTTGGGGAACAGCGTTTGCAACTTATAACTCCTATCGTAGGGGTCAACTATAAGAATTTTTTGGTTTCTTACAACTATTCCTACCAAATGGGCGATGTTAGGTTTGACAATGGCGGTTTTCATCAAATTACCCTGGGGTACGATTTTGGACAGTCAGAGAAAAGATACGATTGTAAATGTCCGGCCGTTAATTACTAATCTCACAACTATTTCCGGTATATAAGATAAATTGACTTTTTTGGCCATTGCACCTATGTTTGAAAGGCCATAAGCGAATCAAAAAAAAACATAATAAAAGAACCCTGCCATTAGACAGGGTTCTTTCGTATTCCGACCCTTTGTTCTGATCGGTTCCATAAGGATAGCTGAGACAAACTTGGATTTGTTCCATTTTATTCCCAACGATAACTCTTCTTGGCCGCCTGTTTTTGTATCGCGCTAAGCATGGCATTCTCCAACTCACCTTTTTCATTTTCCTTTCTCTGTGAGGCAATATAGGCTTCCCTTTTACTGTTAAGGTCTTGGATCTCTTTTTGGATATCCCTACGCTCCTTTTTCTTTTTTTCTATATAACTGGCGATTTCAGTTTTGGATTTTCCCTTTAATTCCATGGGCAATTGATCTTTTTCTACCTCGTCTATGTCAAAATCTTCCTCCTTGGAGGCATCCACCAAGTCCCATGAGGAATTGGTATAGAGTCTGGACGATTTACTTACCGCACGTTTTACGGCAACGACCTCTTCCATTTCCATGGCATTGCTGTCCTGGGCACTCTGTTGCTGCATTTTTGCAGCTCCCAAGGCTCCATAGGAGATATAGGTCTTGTTCAATTTGGAATTTAACCTAATGATTACATCATCATAAGGGGTGGCAATATGTACTACTTCACGGTTGTGGTCTATGGCCATATATTCCCCTCCCGTTAGTTGGGCCCCATTTTTCCATCCCGTATTGATACCTTGTTCGTAGGCGCCACAAAAAATGGTATTTACAATTACATCCTTATCCTTGGCATTGGCAACGGCATCCTTATAATTTAATTTTCCTTGGGTAAAGGGTTCATTGCCGGCAATAAAGATCATCTTTAGCTGGTCGGGATTTTTTCCCCAATCCAGTTGGCTCAAGGATGTTTGTATTACTTGTCCGCAATATTCTTCCCCACCATTGGTAGACAGGGAGAATAGTTTTTCTGAAATCTCATCCAGATCACCGCTAAAGCCCAAAACCTGTTGAATATAACCCTCCCTGGAAGATAAATTATCGTTTCCGTATTGGTATAGTGCAATTTGTAGTTGGGGCCTGCCATCGTTACCACATTTGGCATGGGTAAATTTGTTCACGATATCCCACAATTGTGCCTTCGCCTGATTAATGAGTCCGTCCATACTGTTACTGGTATCCAACAAAAGTGCAATCTTGACCATATTGTTGGCCGTCTTGGGCCCCTCCGGGAGCACTTCGGCTGAAACATGGTTTTTTGGAATGTCCCCTGTGGCAAGTGCGTTGCCAAAACTTTGGCCTATCCCTAGGACAAGGGCCCCTAAAACTACTATTTGCTTTACATTTTTCATTTGAGTATTATTTTAGTTAAATATTGATTCTTATGTACTTGCAGTGGTAAAATCAGAATAGTTAACCACTGCGTTCAGATTGTTATGAATCACCATGGATTTGAGTATGTGTATTTTAATCGGTGATAACATGGGGTAAAAGTAGGATCAACATTTTTCTAAAAAAATGGGCAATGAGTAAACGGGCATTTTGGGTGAGGCAACGGGAGTTTTGGATTCGTCAGGCTTGATTTGATCCCAATAACTGTGCTATTTATGGAAATGGGGTATTTTTTAGTATGGTTTAAATCAATTAAGTTTATCATATATATTGTATAGATATGACCAAGTTTTATTTCATATGTTTATTATGGGTGCTAGGTACGGCGGCGGGGCATAGTCAAATATCCCCGGCCGGGGCGCAATTTGAACTTCGGGGCGTGGTCAAGGAAAAAGGAAGTAACCAAGGTCTTCCCGGAGTGGCCGTGTCGACCTCTACTGGTGGGTATACATTGACAAATGCCATGGGGGAATTTAAAATTAAGGTGGTCATGGGGCAGGAACTTGTCCTTGAGAGCCCCAATATGGAAACTGTTCGGTATAAAGTAATTAACAAGGACGATCTACGAATTGAAGTAGAGGGCGCCGAAAGGGAAAATGTTGGCGTAAGTAAGAGTAGGAAAGGGGTAAGATCTACTTCTTTGTATAACAGTTATATCGATTCTGCCAATTATTACAAGAAGAGCAATATTGGGAAAAGCATCGATTTTATTACCCAATCACTTTCCCAATTGGCGATGGGCAATAATAAGGAACAATTGGCTATAGCGTATTCCACCCTGGGGGAAGTGTACCAATATCACAAGCAGTACGATTTGGCCATCTCTAGCTACAAGGATGCCCTCTTGGCCCACAAGACGTTAAAAACATCCTTGCTATTGGGAAAGACCTATGTTTTGAACAAGGAGTACGGGGAGGCCGGAAAGTTGTTGTCGCCACTGGTCAAAATAACCAAAATGGTACCCTTTCAAAGGGTGGAATTGTACGAAACCCTTGGGGACGCCTATGTGGGGTTGGGAGATGTGGATAATGCGGTGGCATTTTATAATGAGGGGCTCAGAATTGCTGAAAAGAATCAGATTGCCCCGAAAACCATCGACCTAAATTCAAAAATAGCCACTGCCTATGCCAAGGGAAATAGGCTTCAGGAGGCAAATGCCTATTTTAACAACTCCTTGGAGCTTTCTTCCGTACAAGCGCCACAACGTGCAGTCCAGGAAAAAGAGAAAGTGGCCGATTTTTATAATCAAAAAAATCAATATGGACAGGAGATCCAACTGCGTAAAAAGAGTTTGGAGGATTTAAAAAAGATACCCAAGAAGGAGATGGAGGATGGGTTGGCCGTGGAAAATGATTCCATAACGGCCCAACGAATAAACTATAAAATAGCCAATGCCTATATTGCCCAGGATAAATATGACGAGGCCATACCCTATTTGGAAGAGAGTATTAAAGATGCCAATGTTGACAATGATTTGTTGGTCCGCAAGGATGCTACACGCAAATTATCCGAAGTTTATAAATATAAGGGCGATTACACCAAAGCATTGGAGACCTATCAAGAGTACGTAGCCGTGGTAGATACCCTATATGTTAAAAAGGAACAGGAAATAGCCAGAGCGGCCCGGTTTAACAGGGAGCTGGCCTCCAAACAAAGTAGGATATCCGGCCTGGAGAAGGAGCGGGAGCTTACCCAAAGTAAATACAGTCTAGCGCTGACGGAACAGCAATTGGTGGCAGAAAGTATAAAACGTCAAAATTGGATCATTTATTCCTTGATTTTTGGAATGCTTTTAATGGGGTTGGCGGCCTACTTTTTTTACAGGAGCAATAAGCAGCAAAAGTTGGCCAATAATTTATTGGCCCTTAAGTCGCTCAGGTCACAAATGAATCCCCATTTTATTTTTAACGCCCTAAACTCGGTAAATAATTTTATTGCCAAAAGTGATGAGAGAAGCGCAAACAGGTACTTGAGCGATTTTTCTACCCTGATGCGGGCCGTATTGGAAAATTCCGATGAGGATTTTATTCCCCTGTCCAAGGAGTTGGAATTGTTGGAGCTGTATATCAAGTTGGAACACTCCCGCTTTTCCGATAAATTCGACTATGGAATAATAGTAGATGAAGATATGGATATAGATGCCTTTCAGATACCGCCCATGCTGTTGCAACCTTATATTGAGAATGCCATCTGGCACGGCTTGCGCTATAGGGAGGACAAGGGGTTTTTAAAAATTGAAATCAAACAAAAGGATAAGTTTGCCTTGGAGATATGCATAACCGACAATGGTATAGGCAGAAAGCAATCCGCGGCCTTAAAGACCCAAAATCAGAAAAAACAAAAATCCAAGGGTATGGGCAATATTAAAAAGAGAATAGAAATATTGAACGATATGTACAAGGATAAGGTAGATGTTTTTATTTCGGACCTAGAAACGAATGGTAGTGGTACCAAGGTGCTATTTACTATTAAGAGGGATTGATAACAAGAACAGAGACTTTCCTGTTGGTTGGTCAAAGTGGCCTAATGGGAGCTGATAAACACAAAATTTGAGAATGAAATTAAATGCCCTAATTGTAGAAGATGAAGCAAATAGCAGGGAGATTCTGCGTAATTATTTGGCCAAATATTGCCCAGCCGTTCATTTGGTAGGCGAGGCGGCAACCATTAAGGAAGGGCTTGCCCTGATCAAGAACAACGACCTAGATGTGGTGTTCCTGGATGTGGAAATGCCTTTTGGAAATGCTTTTGATCTGTTGGATCAGTTGCCTGACCGTAATTTTGAGGCCGTTTTTGTCACAGCCTATAACCAGTACGCCCTAGATGCCCTAAATGCACACGCAGCCTATTATTTAATGAAACCTATCAGTATAGATGAACTTATAAAGGCGGTGGACTACGTAGTGGAAATAAGGGAAAAGGAAAAGGCAATTGGGGATGGGGTTCTTACCTCTAAATTCAAAAAGGTGGACGGGAAAATAACCCTACCACAACAAGATGGCTTCCAGGTGCTGAATGTGGCGGATATTCTGTATTGCAAAGCAGATGACAACTACACGGAATTGTATCTGGAAAAGCAAAAAATTCTGGTGAGTAAAACACTAAAATATTTTGAGGAAGCCTTGTGCGACTATACTTTTGCCCGAGTCCATAAATCCTATTTGGTAAATGTAAATGAGATTGTTAAGTATAAAAAAGGAAAGGGTGGCAGCGTGGTAATTTCCAATGGGAAGGAAATTATGGTTTCCGCTTCCAAAAAGAAGGATTTGCTGTCGTTTTTTGAATAGCGTAGATTTGCCCAATATGGCAGGTTTTCCTTTTCGTTAAAACAATTTCAATAGAGGGTTGGGGTAAGGAACCGGCCAATTAATTTAAAAATAAAGAGACATGATCAAAACCATAAATGGTAAATCGCCACAGATAGGGGAGGATTGTTATATTGCCGAGAATGCCACTATAGTGGGGGACGTAGTTATGGGAAACCAGTGTAGTATTTGGTTCAATGCGGTTTTAAGGGGGGATGTGCACTATATAAAAATGGGTAACAAGGTAAATGTGCAGGACGGTGCCGTGATACATTGTACTTATTTAAAGTCGCCTACCACTATCGGGAATAATGTTTCCATAGGGCATAATGCCATTGTTCATGGCTGTACCATTCATGATAATGTGTTAATAGGAATGGGCAGTATAGTTATGGATGATTGTATTGTGGAAAGCAATAGTATAATTGCTGCTGGAGCCGTGGTCACCAAAGGGACCCGTGTTCCGGAGGGAACGGTTTTTGCGGGTATGCCGGCCAAAAAAATAAAGGATATCAGTACCCACTTAAGTGTGGGGGAGGTAGAGCGTATCGCCAATGCTTACGTAAAATATTCCGGTTGGTTCAAGGAATAATCTTTGGAAATAAGAAGGGGGCCGATTGTGATGCGGCTTTGGTTTGAAAACTAAAAAAGGGCATTAATTCCTAAAATTCAGGCCATACTCCTGATTAAATAATCTTATTTTTGCACCATATTGAACAGATTAAAAATAAACGTATGAACGCATATATATTTCCGGGACAGGGAGCACAATTTGTAGGAATGGGATTGGATCTTTATGAAAAGTATCCTTTAGCCCAAAAAATGTTTGAAACAGCCAATGAAATTTTAGGATTTTCCATTACCGATCTTATGTTTGAAGGTACGGCTGAGGACTTAAAGGAAACAAAGGTTACCCAACCAGCCATCTTTTTGCATTCGGTAATTATGAGCAAGGTTATGGGGCCCAGTTTTAAACCGGATATGGTGGCGGGGCATTCCTTGGGAGAATTTTCTGCCTTGGTGGCCAATGGGACCTTGGAGTTTGAAGATGGATTGAAATTGGTGTACCAACGTGCCATGGCCATGCAAAAGGCCTGTGAATTGCAGCCAAGTACTATGGCGGCTGTTTTGGGGTTGGATGATGCCATAGTAGAAAAAGTTTGCGCGGAAATTGCAGGGATAGTAGTGCCTGCCAATTACAACTGTCCGGGCCAATTGGTTATCTCCGGGGAGGTGGAGGCCATAAATACCGCCTGTGAAAAGTTGAAGGAAGCCGGCGCCCGAAGGGCCTTGGTGTTACCGGTAGGAGGTGCCTTTCATTCCCCTTTAATGGAGCCTGCAAGGGAGGAATTGGCCGCAGCCATAGAAAATACGGTTTTTAAAGCGCCTAGCTGTGCCATATACCAAAATGTGCCCACTACGGCGGTTTCCGACCCAGAGGCCATAAAAGCTAATTTAATTGCCCAGTTGACGGCCCCGGTAAAATGGACCCAAAGCGTACAGCAAATGGTGGCCGATGGAGCAAGCCTGTTCATTGAAGTAGGACCGGGGAAGGTGCTTCAAGGCTTGGTTAAAAAAATTCATCCTGCAGCAGAAACCATGTCTGCGGAGCTTTCATAAAAGGCTTTGCATTAGTTTTTTGCCGTTTATCTGATAAATCTATATTTAACCCGTATTCTTAGGCATATGGGCTATTTTTTCTTAATATTGATTCCCTATTTTGGGGATATGGCCTGGCCGTTCCCCTTGTAAATCTTTGAATGATATAACCGGCTATGAAAATAAATACCCTACATAATCTACTTTCCAAGCTTTTGATAATCCGCTACCTGAGAAGTGTCGCATTTTTGTGTGCATTTTTGTTGCTTGGATTTAATGGATTTGGGCAGACGGTGGCCTTTGATGCGACAACATCGAGCGGCCTTGAATCCGTT
>TARA_R110002050_G_scaffold4573_3_pt1 | contig 23315 bp, 19 predicted proteins | sample TARA_R110002050 | Tara Oceans TARA_R110002050 (sample SAMEA4396988) | marine metagenome | biome: Polar Biome; feature: [DCM] deep chlorophyll maximum layer (ENVO:01000326); material: water (ENVO:00002006), including particulate matter (ENVO:01000060) such as... | depth 25 m
TAAATCATCTAATTTGATATAAAATGACACCTATTCGGTTAACACAATTATACTGCGGTCAACACTGTTGACCGCAACCGGAAACACAGAGCATAGTTGATTTGACTTTCGTCTTAGACAAGTTTAATCTTTAAAGACGTCCAACTATGAAGACATTAAAAACATTTTCTATCCTTTTCTGGATAAACGCTTCACGTGCAAAAAATAATGAAGCAGAAATCTATGCACGAATAACAGTTGACCGCAAGCGTGTCAACATAAGCCTAAAACGTAAAGTCAACGTTAACCTTTGGGATGTATCTAAAAAGCGAGTAAAGGGACATGCTATTGCCGCAAAACAGATTAACAATTATTTAGACCAAACTTATACAAAGCTTTTTCAAACCTATCAAGACTTAAAATATAAAGGCGAGCTAATTACAGCACAATTGATTAAAGCTAATTATAATGGAGAAGATGAAAATACCAAATCAATTCAAGATTTAATCAAATATCATAGTAAGAAAATAGAAAATACGCTTGCAGCTGGTTCTATTAGAAACTTTGGTATCACAGAAAATTACATCAATCGATTCCTGAAGAAAAATAAAAAGACAACAGATATCTATTTAAAACAATTGGATTTTAAATTCCTTTGTGATTTTGAAAGTTATTTAGCAGGATATTGGCCAGCTGGTCATCCACGAGGAATGAGTCAAAATACTATAATGAAACATATCCAACGTTTACGCAAAATAGTAACTCTTGCCTACCATATGGAATGGATAGACAAAGATCCTTTTATAAGATGGAAACCAGTATATGAGAAAAAAGAAAGAGGGTTTCTTTCAGAGAATGAACTTTCCAATATGGAATTACAGGAATTTCAGCAAGAACGATTGGAACGTGTTCGCGATCTATTCGTTTTTAGCTGTTATACAGGTATTAGCTATATCGATATTATGAATTTGACCGAGGATAATATTCTGTTAGGTATGGACGGTAGCAATTGGGTATTTACGCACAGACAGAAAACAAAAACAAAAGTCAAAATCCCATTATTAGGCAAGGCAGAAGAATTGGTAAATAAATACAAAGACCATCCAATGACTGTTATATCGGGTACGTTGTTTCCAAAAATCACAAATGAGAAACTAAATGCTTATTTGAAAGACATTGCCTTTGTATGTGGAATTAAAAAGAACTTAACCTTCCACATGGCTAGACACACTTTTGCAACAACTATAACCTTAAGCAATGGTGTTCCTATTGAAACTGTTTCGAAATTACTTGGTCATACTAAAATTGCTACTACGCAAATATATGCTAGGGTTTTAGAACAAAAAGTGAGTCAAGATATGCAAATATTAAAAAGTAAATTAAATAGAGAACTAACAGTAAAAACTGCTAAATGAAATTATAATATGCAAAATATTTAGTATTTATACTAATATCAATTCATATCTAATATCTTCAAACTACAGTTACTAATTAATAAAATTTGTTTAATATTGAGCAGTTTTATTATTCACAATTCAATTTATTAACGTGGAGTTCATAATTAAACAAGTTAAAATCTTAATTGGTAAGAATTTGTAATAGTGTCAGATAAAAACGTACATAACAAAAAACTTTTAGTTAAAGAGCTAATAGAAGGTAACAATAAAGCCTTTCGTAAACTTTTTGATACATATCGTGGCGATGTCTATGCGTATAGTGTAAGTATGCTTAAAACTAAAGTACTAGCAGAGGAGATTGTGCAAGACGTATTTCTAAAAATCTGGCAACATAGGGACCGCTTAAATCCCGATTTATCTTTTAAGTCCTACGTTTTTACAATTACTAGAAACCTTACATTCAACCTTATTAGCAAGGTAGCTAATAATAGGAAACTTAAGGAAGAAGTATTTTACGAAAGCCAAAAGTCATATAGCCCTATTGAAGACCAAATAGCTGAAAACGATTATGAAATTATAAAAAACAAGGCTATAGAACAATTACCTCCTAAACGTAAGGTTATTTTCCAAATGTCTCGTGATGAAGGTAAGAGTTATGAAGAAATTAGTAAAGAGTTAAATATTTCTGTTAGCACGGTTAAAGGACAAATGAGTAAAGCTTTGACAACTATTAGGGACTTCTTACAAACCCATGGAGATGTAACACTTTTAATCACACTTCTATCATCTAGATGGTTAGAATAATTTCTATTTTTTTAAAAAAAAAATAAACTTCGAGTAGTACTTCTTTCAAACTCATCTGTATTATATATACAAGAAAGTATATTATGCAGTCAAATAACCATATCCAAAACTTATTAAACAAGTTTGTTCTTAATCAATGTAGCAAAGAAGAAACTGAAGAAGTTATTACTTATATCCAAGCTATCAAAGATTCCAGTCAGATACCATCCGTAGAAGATGTTTTAGAACTTCTTGATGAGAAACCAATCATGTCTGAAGATGATGCTACCCGTATTCACAATAATGTTCTTGAGATTACAAGAAAACAAAATAAAATAATTCCAAAGAAGAAAAATTACATCTGGCGTTATACAGCTGCTGCAGTATTAGTAGGGATTCTAGCAACCAGCTATTTCTTTAAGAATAATATTTTAAGTAATAAGGTAGAAACAACCCCAATAATTGTAAACACAAATACTATTATCCCAGGTACAGATAAAGCAACTTTAACTCTTGAAAATGGTTCCCAAATTGAATTGGAAAAAGGAACGGATTTTCAAACGCAAAATGCAAATAGTAATGGCGAAGAAATTATTTATAAAGACAACCAAAATACAAAGAAAGTAGTTTATAATTACCTAACCATCCCAAGAGGGGGTCAATTCTTTATCAAGCTTTCAGATGGAACACAAGTTTGGTTAAATTCTGAGTCTCAACTTAAATTCCCAGTGGATTTTATTGAAGGAGAATCTAGACAAGTAGAATTAGTTTATGGTGAAGCATATTTCGATGTTTCACCAAGTTCAAACCATAATGGAGCAGATTTCAAAGTGCTTAATGATAATCAAGAAGTCCAGGTCTTAGGTACTGAATTTAATATTAAAGCTTACAAAGATGAAGCAAATATTTATACAACACTAGTAGAGGGTAAGGTTGCAGTAGATTTTAATGGAGAAAAACAATATTTACAGCCTAGTCAACAATCCAATTTAGATATTAATACAAAAGATTTAAAAGTAGTTATGGTTGATGTCTATAAAGAAATATCATGGAAAGATGGCGTGTTTAGTTTTAGAAATAAACCGCTTAATGATATTATGAAAGTATTATCTCGTTGGTACGATATCAAAGTGGTTTTTAATAGTCAAGACCTCGAGTTTTTAACATTCAATGGGAGTTTAGATAAAAAATTAAGCATCGCAGAAATTCTATCTATCATTGCTAGTACGAACAATATTAGCTACGAGATAAAGAATAAAACAATATTGCTCAAATAAAATTTACTAACTATTAAACAAACAAATAAATATGGGATAAAACAACTCTTCTACTGAACATGATTCAGAATTAAAAAAGAAAAGGGAAAGATGGTCGGATTTCTGACAAACAAACCTTCATTTCCCCTTTAGAAGTATTAATTAATTTATTAACTAACACAATACAAATTTATGGAATTTAAATTAACAACACTTGTTTTTTCTAAAAGAAAGCAGGTCCTAAAATTCATTATGAGAACTTTTATATTCTTATTCTGTACCGCCGTTTTTAGTTTTTCTTCGGGAGATCTCCTCTCACAGAATTCTAAAATAATCATTGATGCTGATAAAACCCTAACCATCGATGAGGTTTTCGATATGATTGATACGCAAACCGAATATTCTTTTATTTATAAATCGGATATGTTTAAAGACTCTCCTGGTATAAAAATAAAAAAGGGCACTATACGCGCAAACAAGCTTTTAAAACAAATCTTGTCTACAGGTAAATTTAATGTTGTTATTGGAGTAAACAACACGATTATTATAAAAGAGAAAACTATAGAAATTATTAAACCACAAGACATTGAAATATCAGGTTTAGTAACTGACCAAACTGGTCAGCCATTACCAGGTGCTAATATTATTGAAAAAGGTACTACTAATGGAGCTCAGACAGATTTTGATGGAAAATTTTCATTAACTCTGCAAGATGAAAAGGCTATTTTGATTATTTCCTATATAGGATATTTACCTGTAGAAATTGTAGTAGGAGACCAAACAAATCTATCTATTACCTTATTGGAAGATGCCGCTAAATTAGATGAGGTTGTTGTCGTTGGTTATGGTACTCAATCTAAAAAAAAGGTTACTGGAGCAGTTTCTTCTGTAAAATCAGAAGCTATACAAAAATATGCAACAGGAAATTTTGAACAAGCACTTTCAGGGACTATGTCTGGTATCCAAGTTAATCAAGGAGGAAGAAACCCAGGAGAAGACTCTAATATTGTAATTAGAGGTGTTGGTACATTAACTGCTGGTTCAAACCCATTAATTGTGATGGATGGAGTTCCTTTATCTGAAGGAAGTTCGTTGAGTTCGATTAACTCAAGTGATATAGCATCTATAGATGTTTTGAAAGATGCAGCTTCGGCAGCTATTTATGGATCTAGAGCTGCTAATGGTGTGCTTTTAATTACTACGAAAAAAGGGAAGTCGGGAGATTTAAAAATTAATTTTAGTACATATTCGGGAATACAAACACGTTCTTCTAATATTGAATTGCTAAATGCTTACGATGCTGCTCAATTTTTTAAAGAAGCACGAGATTGGGGGTATGTATCTAAAGACCCTACTAATAGAAGTGCTTCAGATAATAATGCAACTAGGGTTTTAAATGGAGCTAATAAAAGGCAATTAACCCTAGAATATACCCAGCCTTATTTGGATGGTGTACAAGGCTTAACCGATACGGATTGGATTGATGAAGTTTATAGACCAGCAAATATTAATAATTATTATCTTTCTTTAGCTGGAGGTACTAATAAAACTAATTATTTTGTGTCGTTTGGATACTTAGACCAAGAGGGAATAATTGTGGGTTCAAATACTAATAGGCTTACTTCTAATATAAGAATAAATACGGATATTTCTGATAAATTAAAGTTTGGAATAAATGTAAATACTTCTTATGCTAAATCTGATATTTTAGGAGATGTTGATGGTTGGGGAAGGTTTCCTGCTGATCCAGGAGCAGCTTATCATTTAATGTATCCTTTTTTCAGTGTTCACAATCCAGATGGTTCATTTGCAATAAGCGAGCAAATTAGGGCTAACCAAGCAGGTGATGCCGCTCTTCAAGAAAATCCAGTTGCCATGGCTTTACTTTCTAAAAACAATGAAACCAAATTTAGAATATTCGGAAGCACATTTTTAGAATATGAAATTATTGAAGGGTTAAAGTTTAAATCTTCAATTGGGACAGATTACAGAAATACTTTTTTCGATTATTTTCAACCATCTGGGATAGGTCAATATAGAACAGATGCTGAGAATTTTGAGGCACATAGCTCGGAAAAAAAGATTACAGTAGAAAACTTGCTTTTCGAAAATACATTAACGTATAAGAAAAAATTTAATGATAATCATAATTTTAATTTTCTAGCTGGATATAGTTATCAAGAAGAAATTTTTAATGATACGGGAATTGATGCATCTGGTATTACAGATAATAACCTTGATAATATAGCTTCAGGGAGTATTTTTTCTGTTGATGCTCAAAGAGAAAAATGGACACAGATTTCGTATTTCGGAAGAATGCAATATGATTATAAGAGTAAATATTTAATGTCAGCGGCCTTACGTACTGATGGATCTTCAAGATTTGGAGATAATTCAAAATGGGGTCTTTTCAAATCATTCTCGGCTGGATGGGTTTTAAGTAATGAAGAATTTTTTCCAGAGGAGTCAAAACTTAGTTCAGTTAAATTAAGAGCGAGTTGGGGTGAAACAGGAAATAATCAAATTGGGGCTTATGGTTCTCAAGGTTTAGTAGATGATACTAACTATAATATTGATGGAGTTTTAATTCCTGGCTCGGCACCAAGTACTTCTCCAAATTCAGATTTATCATGGGAAACAAATACATCACTTAATTTTGGGGTTAATCTTGGGTTTTTAGAGAATAAAATTTCTTTTTCTGCTGATTATTATGTGGCTACTACCAAAGATTTATTATTACAAGTTCCTGTACCTCAACAATCTGGGTATGATGTTTCATTGCAAAATATTGGTAAAGTAGAGAATAGAGGGTTTGAGATTGATTTAAGAGGTAATAGATTCAAAGTTGGTAATGTAGAGTTAGGGTTTAACGCTAATTTAACTACTAATAAAAATGAAGTTTTGGCCTTAGGACCAGATCAAGATCAAATTATCACAAATGTAAAGACAGCTTCCTTTAGAACTAAAGTTGGTGGTCAAATATCTGAGTTATATGGCTATGATGTGATTGGTGTTTATAAAACACAAGCTGAAATAGATAACTCACCTCATTTGGCAGGAACATTAACTGGAGATTATATAGTTAGAGATGTAGATGGAGATGGAGATGTTGATCCAGATGATAGAATTGATTTGGGTACATTTAATCCAGATTTTACATATGCCTTTGGAGCAAATTTGAAGTACAATAATTTCGATTTTAGTTTTACTTTCACTGGAGTAGAAGGAAGGAAAGCCTATGACCACCAAACAGCGGCTGGTTTAGAAGTAGGAGAAGGTTTTACAAATGCAAGTCAGTACTATTTTGACAATCGATATCATCCTGTAAATAATCCCAACGGATTTTTTGCACAACCAAATACAGGAAATTTTTCATCAGCTAGAAAAAATACTAGGATGTCAAGTATAACGGTATCAGATGGAGATTATCTGCGATTAAGATCTATGCAATTAGGATACGTGTTTTCAGAAAAAATTATAGAAAAAATTGGAATTTCTAAACTTAGAGTGTATGTGTCTGCTAACAATTTGTTTACGATAACAAATTTTAGAGGTCATAATTCTGAAGGAGGCAGTAACCTAAGTACAAATTCGTTAAGTCAAGGTTATATAGGCAGAGGTGCAACGGCTATTCCTAAAACGGTATCAGTAGGTTTAAATTTAACATTTTAAAACACGAAGCATGAAATTTTTAAATAAAACATATTTATATATATTATTAGTATTAGTTTCATCATGTCATGATGAATTAGATCAAAACCCTATTACTTCTAAAGTAGCTAATAACTCATTTGCTACAGAGTCAGATATTGAAAACGCTGTAAATGGTGTTTATGCAGCTTTGCAAAATGATGGTTTATATGGTTTGTATATTCCAGCTATTGGAGAAATATCTTCGGATAATACTTTTGATGAAGTGCCAACAAATGATGGAGGAATTTATGGTGAACTCGATGAGTTTTCTGTTATTCCCGCAAATAATTTAATAGGAGATATATGGCGACAATCTTATGTTGCGATTCAAAGAGCCAATGTCGTAATTAACAGAATTGATAATATTGCGTATGCCTCAGAAAATTTAAAATCAGCTAGGATTGGAGAAATGAAGTTCATAAGAGCTGTTCTCTATTTTAATATGGTAAGGCTTTTTGGTGATGTGCCCTTAGTAATTCAAGAAACTTCTAATCCCAGTGAGTATATTGGTCAAGGTAGAACATCTGCAGATGCAGTATATAATCAAATCGAAACAGATTTAACAGAGGCAATAAATGTGCTGCCCATTAAATCCAATGTGGATGCTACTGGTAAAGTTTCAAAAGGAGCTGCTCAGGCACTTTTAGGAAAAGTATTATTAACCTTGCAACGCTATGATGAAGCTAAAACACAATTACTAGCAGTAGCTAATTCTTCAGAATATTCATTGGTGCCTAATGTGGCTGATATTTTTGGAGAAACTAATGAAAACAATTCTGAAACTATTTTTGCAGTACATTTCACATCCGGGTTGGACGGCAGTTCTCAAGGAAGTAAAGCGTTTTCTCAATTTAGTCCTTCAGGAACTGTATCAAATTCAAAAGGGCATAATTTACCAACAGTTACATTGTACAACCTGTTTGATGCTAATGACTTAAGAAAAGGAACATATCTTGATATTACTGGGTCGGGTATTCCTTTTACAACTAAGTTAAGCCCAAATAATACAAACTCTGATGATGGAGGGAGCGACTGGGTTATATTAAGGTATTCGGATGTTGTTTTAATGCTTGCGGAAGTTGAAAATGAGTTAGGAAATACTATAACTGAAGCCATTCCTTTGTTAAACAGTATTAGAACGAGAGCAGGTTTACCTGTTACTAATGCAACAACACAAACTGATGTTCGCAATGCCATTGCCTTAGAAAGAAGGTTTGAATTAATTGGTGAAGGACATCGTTGGTTTGACTTATTGCGAACCAATACTGCAATTGAAACTATGAATACCTGGTTTTCGAACAACGGCCTGTCCTTATCAATAGACCAAAATGATTTATTGATGCCAGTACCACAAAGTCAAATTGATACGGATCCGGCAATTGTGCAAAATCCAGGGTATTAATTCCTATTAGTTTATTTAAGCATTTAGCTAAATGAATAAATTGTAAAATTGATTAGGAGAGAGAATACTTCTCTCTCCTAATTCAATAACTGAATCATGTATTCTTTATTTTACTTTTTATTCTACAAAATTGCGTTCTAAACCAAACCACTAAAATAATTAGATAATCATTCTCAAAGTAAATGAAAAAGTATTTTCAGCTATTTATACTCGTATTATTGATGTTCTCATGCAAAAAAAAAGAATCAATAGTCAATATTGAGGCTAAAACAAATTTTAAGACTACTTCAGTTGAAGAAAAAATAATGAATCTTAAAGATTCTAACAATAGTCATGTCATGGTTGTTTCTCACAGGGGAGATTGGAGGAACGCTCCTGAAAATTCAATAGAAGCTATTCAGAATTGTATTAAAATGGGAGTGGATGTGGTAGAGATAGATGTTAGAAAAACCAAAGATAAAAAGTTGGTTATAATCCATGATGCCAGATTAGATAGAACAACCACAGGAAAAGGATTAGTCTCTGACTGGACGTTGGATTCATTACAAACAATATACTTGAAAAACGGAGTAGGACATAAATCAAAACATAAGATACCCACATTGAAAGAAGCTTTGCTAACTGCCAAAGGACATATATTAATCAATTTGGATAAATGCTATGATTATTTTGATGAAGCCTATAAAGTTATCAAAGAAACTGGTACAGAAAAGCAAGTAATTATAAAGGGGTTTAATAAAACTGTTGAAGACGTAAAAGAAGAACTTGGGGCAAGATTAGATTCCATAATTTTTATGCCCGTAGTTCATTTGGAAAAGCAAAATAATCCTTTATCAATAATTGAAGACTACCAAAAAAAAATAAAGCCCGTGGCTATTGAAATTGTTTTTTCAAAAGATACATCAATAGTATTAAATAGGTTTTCTAAGATTAAAGAAAATGGGAGTAGAGTTTGGGTTAATTCCTTATGGGAATCCTTAAATGCAGGTTACGAAGATGATGTTGCGGTTAAACATACAGATAGCATTTATGGTTGGTATGTGAAGAAGGGAATAAATATGATTCAAACAGATAGACCAGAATTATTGCTGAAGTATTTAAGAAGCCATGGGCTTCATGATTGAGAGATTTGTTTAGTTTAATTAATAGTAGTTTGAGTTAGTTTTTTATGCAAGGCACAGTTTAGTTGCTGTGCCTTCATAATTTTAAAAACAAACATGCAATATTTGACAATCAAGAATTATGATAAAAAAAATAACAAACTTTTTTACAGCTTTAAGCCCAATAGAAGTAACTGATGAGGCTTCTAATATCAAAAAAAAATATAATAGACTTCGGTGGTCTGTTTTCATTTCCGCTACTGTTGGTTATAGTTTATTTTATGTATGCCGCTTAAGTCTAAGTGTTGTAAAGAAACCTATAGTAGATTCGGGAATACTAAATGATTCAGAGCTAGGTATGATTGGTTCTGCACTATTTTTTGCCTATGCAATAGGTAAACTAACAAATGGTTTTTTAGCAGACAGAAGTAATATTCGCCGTTTTATGTCCACAGGTTTATTATTAACAGCCCTTATTAATTTAGCATTAGGTTTTATTACATCATTTACAGCCTTTATTGTTTTATGGGGTTTGAGTGGTTGGTTTCAATCTATGGGAGCAGCGCCTAGTGTCGTATCACTATCACGTTGGTTTAGTAATAAGGAACGAGGTACATATTATGGTATTTGGAGTGCAAGCCACGGATTAGGCAAAGCAATTACCTTTATTGTTGTAGCTTTTATAGTAAGTGTTTCAGGGTGGCAATGGGGTTTTTGGGGTGCAGGGTTAATAGGTCTTGTTGGAGCCATCATAGTAGCTTTGTTTTTGCATGATTCACCAGAAAGCAAAGGTTTACCATCTATTGCCGATTATAAAAATGACCATGCCTCAGTTTCAACAAAAGAAAAATCCGTAGGAGCGTTACAAAAAGAAGTTTTGAAAAATCCTTATATATGGATTTTAGCACTAGCGAGTGCTTTAATGTATGTGAGTAGGTATGGTATAGAGAGTTGGGGGATTTACTACCTAGAAGCACAAAAAGGCTATACCACTTTAGAAGCAAGTTCTATTGTCTCAGTGAGTGCAATTAGTGGTATAATCGGTACTATAATTTCAGGAATCATTTCAGATAAATTTTTTAAAGGCAGTAGAAATGTCCCTGTATTAATCGCTGGCATTTTAAATGTAACCGCTATTTCTCTATTTCTATTCTATCCAGATGGTTCTCCATGGATAGATACAGCAAGCATGCTCATTTTTGGATTTGCAATTGGTATTCTAATAACCTTTTTAGGAGGACTAATGGCAGTAGACATTGCTTCAAAAAAGGCATCAGGGGCTGCACTGGGTCTTATAGGTATAGCCAGTTATATAGGAGCGGGAATACAAGATGCTGTAAGCGGTTATTTAATAGGAGACAATCATACAATCATAAATGGAATAGATGCTTATGATTTTTCAACCGTAAAACTGTTTTGGTTAGGTGCTGCTGTATTATCACTCATCTGTGCCTTGTTTGTGTGGAATGCTAAAGCTAAGGATTAATTCATAAATAAATAGTTGGGAGAAATGGATTTCGGTAAGATTAAAAATATTGTTTTTGATTTAGGAGGAGTTATAATGAACCTTGACGTCCCAAAAACAATCTTAGAGTTTAATAAAATTGGAATAACCAATATCGTGAATGATACAGGTCATCATTATACCGACTCTATTTTTTATGAGCTAGAAATTGGAAAAGTGTCCGAAACCGAATTTATAGAAAAGCTTAGAGGTTTATCAAGTTTGTATCCGTCTAACGGCGAAATTAAAAAAGCTTGGAATGCAATGATATTGGACATGCCTGGAGATAGAATTGAATTGCTTGTGAAATTAAAAAACAATTTTAATATTTTTCTTTTAAGTAATACTAATTCTATCCATCAAGAAAAATTTATTGGAGAGGTGAATAAAAGAAATAATATTTCTTTTAATGAATTGTTTCAAAAAACCTATTATTCTCATGAAATAGGGTTGAGAAAACCTGAAAAGGATGTATTTAATTTTATGTTAGAGGATAGTAGTTTAATTCCAGAAGAAACTTTATTTATTGATGATTCTATTGAAAATATTGATGAAGCTAAAAACATTGGAATTCAAATTTATCATATTAGTAAAAAGCAATCATTAGAGAGTCTTTTTACAGGCTTAATTAGAAAAATCGTTAACTAATGTATTCTTTAATAAATAAAAACATCATAGTAACAGGAGCCACTTCGGGCATAGGTAAATGCTTAACTAAAGCATTGTTAAATTCAGGAGCAAATGTGGCTTTCTGTGGTAAATCGGAAAATAAAATGAAAAGTTTTTTAACAGAACTTGATAACCCTCACAACTGTTATTACGAAACGTTTGATATATCAAATGAAGATGCCATTATTGATTTCGTAAATAATGTAAAAGCACATATGGGTTCAGTTGACACACTTGTTAATTGCGCTGGAGCTAATGGTTCTAGAGGCTTTGTTTCCGATATTAAAACTAATGACCTTGAATTGATGATAAGAGTAAATATGATTGCTCCATTTATTTTTATAAGAGAAGTATATAATAGTATGAAAATTGAAGAACCGGGAATGTTTATTAATGTTTTATCTACTGTATGTAACTTTTCAAATGAAGGAATAGGAGCATATACGGCTTCAAAAGCGGGGTATGATGCTTTAGTTAAAGTATTTAGAAAAGAAGTTAGAGAAAAGAATAAAAGAGTTTGTTCTATTTATCCAGGTGGTGTTGATTCACCGTTTAGGGAAGAAGATAGACCTGACTATTTGAATGTAGAAGATGTAGCTAAAGCTATACTATCAATGATGTTATTTGATAAAAATGCTTCGGTAGATGAGTTAGTTATTCGACCAGTGATTGAAAAAAACTATTCATAAAAAAGGAACACATTAATAACGACTTTATTGTCATAAATTATATTGACTATCATGAATAAAACAAAACTAATTGGTCTGATTTTAGGGCCTCTATTATTTGCCATGACACTTTCTTTTTTCCATCCAGAAGGATTGTCAGAAGGAGCAAACGCTATATTGGCTTGTGTTTTATGGATTTCAGTATGGTGGATTACAGAAGCAATACCTATAGCAGTTACGGCATTGTTACCAATTGTTTTATTTCCCATTTCTGGAGGTTTGGACTTGGTGTCTACTACCAGTGCATTTGGGCATAAATATATTTTTTTATACATCGGTGGTTTTATAATAGCTATTACTATAGAAAAGTGGAATTTGCATAAACGAATAGCTTTGAACATAATAAATTTTGTAGGTACCGACGTTAGAAAGATAATTTTAGGCTTTATGATAGCCACAGCTTTCTTATCAATGTGGATTTCTAATACAGCCACAGCGGTCATGATGCTACCTATTGGGATGGCTATAATAAAACAGCTTAAAGATAACCCTAGCACGTTGGAAGATGAAAATTTGGTTTTTGGAAAAGTTTTAATGTTAGCTATTGCCTATAGTGCTTCAATAGGAGGGTTTGCTACATTAATAGGAACACCACCAAATTTAATATTAGCTGGTGTAGTTTTAGATACATATGATTATGAAATAACCTTTTTTCAATGGTTTAAATTTGGACTTCCAATTTGTATAATAATGCTATTTATATGTTGGAAATATTTAACTCAATATAAGTTTAAATTTAAGCAAAAAGGTTTTCCAGGTGGTAAAGAAGAAATAAAACGATTATTGAAGGAGTTAGGAAAAATTTCATATGAAGAAAAAGTAATAGCAATAGTCTTTTTTCTTGCTGCTTTTTGTTGGATTACAAGGTCAATATTATTGCAGAAACTAATTCCGCAAATTGATGATACCATAATCGCAGTAATATTTGCAGTTATCTTATTTATTATTCCTTCTAAAAATAAAAAAGAAAAATTAATTAATTGGGAAGAAGCCGTTAAAATGCCATGGGGTGTTATATTACTTTTTGGTGGAGGAATGGCTTTAGCAAAGGGATTCGAGTTAAGTGGTCTGGCAAATTGGATTGGTGGCCAAATGGCATCAATTGATAATTTATCTTTGTTTTTTATAGTACTTTTATTAATTGCCTCGGTTAATTTTTTAACAGAAATCACCTCTAACTTGGCAACAACTGCAATGTTATTACCAGTTTTAGTGCCAATGGCTCTTACAATTGATGTACATCCTTTTATTTTAATGGTTGGAGTAGCAGTGTCTGCCTCTCACGCATTTATGTTACCCGTGGCAACACCGCCAAATGCAATCGTTTTTGGTTCGGGTTATTTAAGTATTCCTGATATGGTTAAGACAGGTTTTGCTATGAACGTTATATCCATTATTGTCCTAACTTTTTTCGTCTATTTTGTGCTTCCTCAATTATGGGGTATTGTGCCAGATATTTTCCCAGATGCTTTTAAAAAATAAGTAAGAAAGAACAAAACTTTTTCTAAACTCTAATCACAGGTCATATACTAGATGAGAATAGGTAACAAAGACCTATGCCTTAATATTCTTTTGAAGATATCCTTCGCTAAATAGAGTAAACGATTACGATTAAACTAAAATAAAAATTTAAATAATCTTATGTCAAAGACTAAGCAAATTTTAAAAACAATTTCATTAGATACTTATGGTATTAAAAATGCCAACGTACAATATCAACTTACATCTGACGAGCTACATGAGGCTACAATTTTGAAAAATCAAGGTGTTGAAGCTTCTTCTGGTGCTTTAGCTGTTAATACCGGTAAATTTACTGGTCGTTCTCCAAAAGACCGATTTATTGTAAAAGATAGTATAACCAAAGACCATGTGTGGTGGGGAGATATTAATATTCCTTTCAAATCAGATATGTTTGATAAATTATATGATAAAGTTGTTGGTTACTTATCTAATAAAGAAGTTTTTGTAAGAGATAGTTATGCCTGCGCAGATCCAAGCCACAAGTTAAATATACGAGTTATAAATGAATATTCTTGGAGTAATCAATTCGCTTATAACATGTTTTTGCGACCAACAGAAGCGGAGTTAGAAAATTTTGAACCAGAATGGACAATTGTTAATGCACCTGGCTTTAAGGCTAATCCAGAAATAGATGGAACACGGCAACACAACTTTGCTATTTTAGATTTCACAAAGAAAATTGCCTTAATAGGAGGAACAGGTTACACTGGTGAGATAAAAAAAGGAATTTTTTCAGCCTTGAATTTTATATTACCTGTATTCAAGAATACTTTACCAATGCATTGCAGTGCTAATGTTGGTAAAAATGGTGATACTGCAATTTTTTTCGGATTATCAGGCACAGGAAAAACAACGTTGTCTACAGACCCAAATAGAAGTTTGATAGGAGATGATGAACACGGTTGGACAAATGAGAATTCGGTGTTTAATTTTGAAGGCGGGTGTTATGCAAAAGTGATTAATTTATCAAGAGACAAAGAGCCAGAGGTTTATGATGCTATTAACAAAGGAGCTATTCTTGAAAATGTGGTTTTAGATGAAAATGGTCATGTAAATTTCGAAGACACTTCGATTACTCAAAATACAAGAGTCAGTTACCCTATAGAGCATATTAAAAATATTCAAATACCTTCTAGAGGTGAAAATCCAAAGAATATTTTTTTCTTAACTGCGGATGCCTTTGGTGTATTACCTCCAATTTCTAAACTAACACCTGGTCAAGCGGCTTATCATTTTATCTCAGGTTATACGTCTAAAGTAGCTGGTACAGAGGCAGGTATTGTTGAGCCTCAACCTTCTTTTTCTGCTTGTTTTGGTGCTCCTTTTATGCCATTACACCCAACTAAATATGCTGAAATGCTGAGTAAAAAAATGAAAGAATCTGGGGTTAATGTTTGGTTAGTAAACACAGGTTGGACAGGTGGTTCCTATGGAGTTGGAAAAAGAATGAAATTAAAATATACAAGAGCAATGATTAATGCTGTATTTAATGGGGATTTGGGTTTGTATAATTATGATGACTACCAAATTCATTCAGTATTTGGAGTGGCTCAACCCAGACAATGTCCTGGAGTACCAACACGTGTATTAAGTCCAAGAACTACTTGGAATAATGATGCGGCTTATTATAAAGCCGCGTTTAAATTGACTAATGCTTTTAGAGAGAATTTTAAAAAATTTGAATTATATACTAGTGAGGAAATTAGGCGTGGTGGTCCTCAACGCTTTATGTTTTAGAAATTAGTGATGTATTTTTAGTTAAGCAATCTTAAAGCCTATGTATTAGTAAATATGGTAGTTCCAATAATTTAAACGCATAATTTAATTTTCTCAAAGAATATTAAAGTTCGGTAATTAATAGTATAAACACTCCTTTAAAATAGATAAAATATGATGTAAAATCAGCAGTATTAATCAAAATTAGCCCCATTTGAAAACCTACTATCAATTAATCAAAACCCTTGAGGATGATATTAAGAATCTCGAATCTAAAAAAGTAGATATCCTTTTTATCTCAGAGCAAGGCATCAAATTATGCAAAAATGCTTTAGAGCAATTGCGTGTTTCAGTAATTCATAAAAAATTTAAATCTCCAGAAGAAGAAACAGAGTTTTTTAAGATTATTAAGCCACACGTGGTTAGCAAACTTATTTATTATGTTAAACGATTAGATATTGAAAGTAAGCGACCAAAGGAAGGGAAGAAAGAACAAGTAAAGTATCTAAAGGTTAGTATTACTAAACTTCAAAGTTTTTTTAGTAACAACCTAGAATTCTATCATTATTATAAAAGTAAAGCAAACCATTTTGATGAGCAATACTTTTTGCGCGCAAACAAAACTATTAGGCTTAATATTGAAGCCTATCATTTCTTTACAGACGAAAACTTCTCAACAAGTCACGATTGTACGGTCGCTACAATCATTGCATACACAAAACTTATAGAATACTTAAAATCACAAATTGCTAAAATCAACAATATAAACCTCATGGAAACAATTAATCCTTTTAAAGAAGAATTCCAACTAAATTGGACTGGTAATAATAACGAACTCGTAGAACTTATTTATGCATTATACAGTAGCGGCAAAATAAATAATGGCAATATCGATATCAAAGATATTACAACGGCATTTGAGCAAGTATTCAAAACAGATTTAGGTAATTATTATCAAAGCTTCAACGATATAAGAAGCCGCAAGATTAATCCAACTAAATTTATGGATACGCTAAAGTCATCGCTTTCAAAATACATGTATAATCTCGATAAACTAAAAGAATGATAAAAAAGTTGTCTAAAATTTTATAGAAAAACACCTGATACAGGTACAGCTTAGGAATAATTGATGACAATCTATAGCATTTTTGCTTAACGAAAGTCAAATCAATTTAATAGCTGCCATTGAAAACGAAAGTTTGATATGGTAGCTTTTTTAACTAGGACAGAGCGTCAAGAAATAATCCAGTGGACTATTTTAGCGAATGTGCCAGCTTGCGCATTGGCATTAAGCAATCTCAATTGTCGCCATGAATATAGTGAAAACCTCATAAGACTTTCATTAATAATATTAAACTAAAATATTTAAAAATGGCAGCAACAATTATTACCACAGAAGACCTCTACGATTTTAAAATACAACTATTCGGAGAGCTCAAAAAACTACTAAAAGAGAATCCGCAAACAGCACCTAAAAAATATCTCAAATCAGCCGAGGTGATGGAGATGCTACAAGTAAGTCCAGGTACATTACAAAATCTAAGAATAAACGGTACACTGCCTTACACAAAAATTGGTGGTATTATACTCTACGAGTATGAGGAAATCTTAAAAGTGCTCAAAGATAATCGTGTGGCTTCATAGAGTATGCTTTGGCAGAAGTTAATTACATCAAGCACCTCAACGCAGTATTTAGTCAGTTCTCAAAAGATAGCAGGCTCAATCCAACACACATCAGTTTGTATTTAGCGTTTTTTCAAATATGGAATTATAATCGTTTTAGAGATAGTTTTCACGTAAACCGTGACGATATAATGAAGTTGTCTAAAATAGGTTCAAAATCAACATATCATAGATGTACTAAAGAATTGCATCATTACAAATATCTTATTTATGAACCATCTCATAACCCATTCAAGGGCTCTGTAATTAAGATGCTCAAATTTGAGACAAGCTCTGGACAAGCTCTGGACTTAGGTGTCCCAAATCAAGGACAAGCATTGGTACCTTCTAATAAACATATACAAACATTAGAAAACAGTTATAAACTACCTAAGCCTAAAAATGAAAAGGAAGTTTTAGATTTTTTTAAAAAAGAAAGCTGGCCAGAAATCGAAGCGCAAAAATTTTACAATCATTATCGCGCTATCGGTTGGAAAATTGGAGGCAAAATAAAAATTGAAAACTGGCATGCCTCTGCTAAAAATTGGATGTTGAAATCTGAAGAATTAAAAACAGAAAAGCAAGTGTCCCAAAATCAAGACAACTTACATACCGTGAGAAATAAAAATTATAATCAACCTTTATGAAGCATTCTGCAACATACTTTAATCCTAAAAAACCACATATTCTTATTGAAGGAGCTACTCAATTTGAATTGGGAACATTTGACGGTAAATCAATTTCTTATGATTTTCCTAAAATACTCACTTATCTAGACGCAAAAGGCAAACTACTTTTTGGTAAGAACTTCAAAATATATGAAGACGATCACGAGCTGTTACTTAAACTAGCTAGCTATTTTATTCAGGATCACGAGTATTGCAAAAAGTTAGATATTGATACTGAAAAGGGCATTCTGTTATCTGGTCCTGTAGGATGTGGTAAAACTACATTGATGAGGTTGTTACCTCATCTCGTACCACATAAAAAATCCTATAACTTTATTCCTTGCAGGAATATCGTTTTTGGATTCAATGGAGTAGGCTTCAAATTAATAGAAGACTACAGCGATGATAAAGCATATTGCTTTGATGATTTAGGTGTGGAACATATAGGCAGACACTACGGTAAAGACTGCAACGTAATGGGGGAAATACTCATATCAAGATACGAGGTATTTAGGCAAAGAGATGTTTTAACCCATATTACAACTAACCTGAATGCAGAGGAGCTTCAAGAGAAATATGGAGAGCGTATCAGATCTCGAATGAGAGAAATGTTTAATCTAGTTGCCTTTAAAGAAAACTCTGTAGACAAACGTAAATAAATCGATAAATGGGGAAAAGTATGCTAATACTTAAATATATTTGCTTATAGGTATAAAAAATCTGTTATGAGTAAGAAGAAATGGAATAGATTAAAACTTGTGTTAGTTGAGAACGAGAAATCTAATAAATGGCTAGCAGAAAAATTACAAAAAAGTGAAACCACAGTTTCTAACTGGTGTACTAATTCTAGACAACCATCTGTACCAACACTTATTCAGATGGCAGATGTCTTAGGAGTAGAAGTTGGAACTTTGTTAATAACCGGCAAATAATATGGCAGAAATACCTTTTACAGTATCTGCTAGAACTGCAAGACTAATTGGTCAGGAAAATTTCGCAAATGCAGGAGGAGCTATAATTGAATTAATTAAAAATGCATATGATGCAGATTCTTTAATAGGTATTGTTATTATCGATCCGTTAGATGACCAAATTCTGATTATTGATGGAGGTACTGGAATGACTGAGAAAAAAATCCGAAGTCATTGGATGATAATCGGTACAGATGACAAACTCGATGACCCATTATCTACTGATGAACGTATTAAAACTGGAGCAAAGGGTATTGGACGTTTTGCAATTGATAGATTAGGATCTCAATGCGACATGTATACCAAGACTTTAGAAAGTGAAAAGGTTATTTTATGGTCTGTAGATTGGGAAAAATTCAATAAAAAATCAGCAGTAATTTCAGACATAAAAGCAACTTTAGATTATACAGAGCATACTAGTATTAGGGATATCGCAAAAAATTTTCTTTCTGAATATAAGTTAGATGAGTCAATACTTGATAATTGGGAAGAGGATAAAGGGACAATAATAAAAATAACAAATTTAAGAGATGATTGGCATCAGAAAAGCATAAATAATCTTTATTCTAACCTAGAGTTACTGGTGCCACCTAAAATTGTATCAACTTTTAATATTCATTTATTTTCAGCTTTAAACCCAAATGAGTATGGAAAAGTAGAATCTACAGTATGTGATGATTTTGATTATCGTCTTATTGCTTCTAATGATGATGAAGGAAATATTAATATTAAAGTTTATAGGAATGAACTTAATACTAATGAGTTAGATGATATCGGGTTTTTCAGTTCTGATATAGTGGCTAATTCATCAAACCTTTATGGTAAAGAAATATTTGAAAAAGGTTTTTTCCAAATAGACACAACATTATTGGGATTAATACCTGGATTTAAAGATGTTGATAACAACCTATCAAAAATTGGGGCTTTTGACTTTGAGTTTTATTTTATGAAACGTGGTGGTGGCCAAGAAAAAGATGAAATAAAAAAATATCCTTATAAGAACGTTAACTACAGAGACAGAGTTAAATGGCTTAATGAGTTTGGTGGTGTTAAATTATTTAGAGATTATTTTCGTGTGAGACCTTATGGAGAGGTAAAAAGCAATTCTTTTGATTGGCTCGATTTAGGTAAACGAGCATTACAGAATCCGACTGTTACACGGCCAGGTTACAAAGTAAGGCCTCAACAAACATATGGTATTGTAAATATCTCTAGAATACATAATATATCTTTTGAGGATAAATCTAGTCGTGAAGGAATACAAGAAAATGATGCGTTTTCATTATTTAAGAATATTCTAATAGAAATAATTGGAGTATTTGAAAATGATCGTAATCAAGTTATGATGACTCTCAAAAAAATCTTTGATGAAAAGAATAAAAGAGAAAAGGCAAAAGAAGAGGCTCGAAGAAAGGCAAAAGAAAAAAAGGATAAAGAACATGTAGATAACGGTAGTGGCACATCAGAGGATGATACAGATACACTTGTTGATGGTGTAATAGCATTTGATGAAGAAAATGAGGATTTGAAAGACGAACAAAAACTTTTACGAGTTTTAGCTAGTGCTGGTATGATTGTGACCTCATTTGCTCACGAGTTGAAAAATATGAGCGATAGCCTTTTGCCAAGAACTTCTGATTTGAAAATGATATTATCTGGTTTGTTGGATGCAGATAAGTTGAAAGAATTACCAGAAGAATTAGATCCTATGATTCTTATTGATGATATCCAAGATCAAGATAAAAAATTAAAGCATTGGTTGGATTTTTCTTTAGGAGCTGTTAGAAAAGATAAAAGGTCATATCGAAAAATAGATTTAGTAGATTACCTCAAAAAATTTGAACGATTATGGAATTCTATTTTAACAAAGAAAAAGATTGAATTTTCTATTCATAGAGGTGTTTTTTCAGAAGTGTTTTTTCAAGGACACGAAATAGACTTAGATAGCATTTTTAATAATCTAATTGCAAATTCTGTAGATGCCTTTAATAGACCTGATGCTTCAAGCGTAAGGGAAATAAAGTTTAGTTTCGAATACGATATAAAAACGGGTATTAATGTTGTTTATGAGGATTCAGGACCAGGTCTAGAGGAAGATTTAGTAGATCCAAATAAAATTTTTCTTCCTTTTATTAGTACCAAGCGCGATGAACATACAGGAGAACAAATAGGTACAGGATTGGGAATGTGGATTACAAAATCTGTAATAGACGATTATAATGGTACAATAAGATTAACAAAAATAAGGCCTGGGTTTCAGGTTAATATAAATCTTCCAGCAAGCTAATGAGTTATAAAGTTGCATATATAGACGAAGTGGACTCTGATATAAGGTCTTTTAAAAGAAGTGTTTTATTAAGAGCAAACACTAAATTTGAGGTTATTGTAATAAAGCCAAATGATGATATTAATGAAACCGTAAAAGAGATTTTGGCTTCATCTGTAGATGCTATTGTATCAGATTTCAAATTATCAGAAGAAGCGCCCACGGTTCATTACAACGGTTCCGATATAATTAAGGCTATATTAGATATTCGTGAAGATTTCCCTGTTTTTATATTAACTTCTTTTGAACAAGATGCTGAAGATAAAGGGTCTGATGTTAATATTGTTTATGAAAAAGTAGATGTTCAAGAATCTTCTAAGTTTTTTGATAAGGTAATTCTTCAAATTAAAAAACATAAAGCCAAAATCGAAAGTGCTGAGATAAGAATAATTAACCTTAAGAAAAAGCAACAAGAAGATTCGTTGACAATGTCAGAAGAACAAGAACTTTTAGATTTAGATTCTTTGGTTTCAAAATCTTTAGATAAAAGAGGTTACATAAAAGAAGATATTAGAATTTCCTCTAATACAGACAGGTTACAAGAATTGATTAAAAAAGCAGATGATATTATTGAAGCGATAAATAAACAAAAAAATCAATAATTCTATGGTAGTCAAATTTAGAGAAGAAAAAGATGTTCCAGAAAGAACATATTCTGGTTCAATACTAGCATCATATCGTGGATATAAAAAATATTTAACTAAAGACTTTAGAGGCAGGTGTGGTTATACAAACTGTAGTCATTTATGGTTTGGTGGTTCTAAAAATTTTCATATTGATCATTTTAAACCAAAATCTAAATACCCACAATTGGAAACTGATTATAAAAATTTAGTTTACTCATGTTCTTATGTGAATATAGCGAAAAGTGATGATGATTTTGATTACTTAGACCCGTGCGATGAAGATTATAATGAGCATTTTTATAGGGATAAGAAAGGGAATATTTTTCCTATTGATACATCAGCTAAAGCTGTATACATGCATACCAAACTTAAATTGTACTTGAGTAGATATTCAATTATTTATATGTTGGATATTCTTTTAGAGAAGATGAGTAAAATTAGAGAGGTAATTACAAATATGAAAGATTGTCCTCAAAAAGATGAAATTTTAATATTACAAGGAGAGTTAGCAAATGAATTCATAGGCTATCTTAAATATTTAGAGATTGAACAATGAATAAGAAGAACTTAGGCTCATATTACACACCTTTAAGGTTATCAAACTTTATTGCAGACTATTGTCTTGAAAGTTTTAATCAAGATTCTATTTCTATTTTAGAGCCAAGTGTTGGCGACGGTAATTTTGCTGCGGCTATTTCTAATAACATCCAATTAAATAGATTTGAAAACATTAATCTAACTATAGTTGAAAGAGAGGTAGATGAATTAAATAAAGCGATAGAAAGATGTAATCCGATTGTTAATCTTAATTCTATTCATAGCGACTATTTGGATTTTCACAATTCTGATGATAATTTATATTCCCTAATCATAGGAAATCCGCCTTATGTAAAAAGTTCTCTACTTACTGATGAACAAAAAGACCACTGTAAATCTATTCATATTGCTAGGGGGTTAAACGATAAAAAAATTAATAATATATGGACAGCATTTTTAGTTAGTGCTATTCAAAAAATAGAGAATAATGGTGTTGTCGCATTTGTTCTTCCTTTAGAATTACTTCAAGTAAAATTTTCCGAAGAAATAAGGGACTTGCTAAAATCAAGTTTTGAAAGGCTCGAGGTATTTATGTTTGATGAATTACAATTTCAAGAATGTAAAGGGCAAGATACTGTTCTAATAGTGGGATATAATCAACATCAAGAGCAAGGTACTTATTACACAACAATAAAGAATATTGATGAGTTAGAGAATAGAAGTTTTTCCTTAATGCAAAATATTTCTGTTTCTGAATCAAATACCAAATGGACACAT
>TARA_R110002050_G_scaffold125033_2_pt1 | contig 23237 bp, 21 predicted proteins | sample TARA_R110002050 | Tara Oceans TARA_R110002050 (sample SAMEA4396988) | marine metagenome | biome: Polar Biome; feature: [DCM] deep chlorophyll maximum layer (ENVO:01000326); material: water (ENVO:00002006), including particulate matter (ENVO:01000060) such as... | depth 25 m
TCCCGATGATCTGGCAATCACCGTCCAGGCGTTATTGGAAGAATGGCGGGATAAAGATAAGGCCGAAACAGAGTAAGGCTGAACCCACATAAAAAAACCCCGATTAAGGGGCTTTTTTATGACTTACAAACGACCAGTTTACGGACCAAAACCACCGGCAGGCATCGGGATAACCTGATCCTGTTCGGTAACCATATCAGCCTTGGCACGCATCAGGTTGTTACCAACAAAACCACCCAAGCGATAAACCCAGGGTTCAACCTTTTCATTGATTTCTGCAACTTCCTGTTGCACTTGCTCAGGTGTTTTTAATACATCCAGGCTGGCAATTGCTTCGGGTACTTCAGTCACAGCATCCGGGGCATACTCTGCTTTGAACGTAGAAAAGTAAAAACCATCATTAAACGATGTGTTAGCAATAACTTTTAAGCCATCATAAGTGAGGAATTCTGCTCTAACCACCTCAGCATCACCGCGAGAAAAGTCACCAACCGGTTGAACGTCTTCCAGACGCATTTGGAATAAGGAACCAGCAATATCGTAACCAAGCTGTTCATAACGAAACACGGTTTCTTCACGATCTTCCGGCGTGCCGAATTTATCTTTCTGCCCTAAATTCACTAAGGTTGCAGTATCACCATTTGGCTGAATGATATCCACTCTGGCAACCCGTTCACGTGCAATGTCCATAATCAGGGCATCAATCCAGTTGAGCATCATCGGACTGAACTGAAAGTAGCCTTCAGCCAGATAACTGCGCTCCTCATTAACACGGCGCAAATAGAACTGTTGTGGACCAGAGGCGTCCGCGCTTAAATCACGTGCTTTTCCCAAAACAAGACCAGCCACTTCCTGTTGGTCATTGAATAATTTAATGACAAATGAACTGCCACCTTCTTCTGCCCCTTCCACACCCAATACTGGATACAGTTCAGGATCATCGGTTTTCAGCTCAAGAATTCGGGCATCGGCCAAATCAACCAGCATCCTCCTGACCAAATCATCATCGGCAGGATAATTATGATAATCAGTAATGAACCATTGTTCATCATCACGACTCAGGCTGAACTCATCCTGCTCACTTTTAAAGGTAATGTTATCCACATCACTGAGCTGTTCAAATAACTCAGGAAACAACAATGAAAAGTCATCACTGGTATCTTCGGCTTTATATATGGTGACTAACATCCAAACCACCATCAGCGCAGTGAGGATGGCGAGGATAGAAAGACTATTAAGTTTTTTCAGCATCTGTAGAACCTGTCTGTTCAGTTTGATACAAGCGTTATTTAACGCATGCAGAATTTAAGATTGGTAACGGCCGCGAGTACGCTTACGCACTCTTAACCATCCGGTAATCAGTGCCAGTATCGCCACCACTATCGGAATCAAGCCGATATTGATGAATTTGACCAACGTTTCCAAATGATCGATATCTTTACGCAGGTTACCTTTTACCGCCCGTAATTCTAATTCCGTACGATCGGCAATCGCCCTGAATTCAGCAATCTCTTTCTGTTGTTCAGGTGTCATGATCTCGGCACCAGAACCATTTCGTTCTACCTGCATGCGAGCGATACGTTGCCGGGTTTGCTGTAATTTATTTTCCAGTTCCCGCTCTTTTGCCCGGTAGAGTCTCTCAGCTTCACGCTGTAATGCTTCGACACGGACAAATGGACGAGTGAAACCAGTACGGGAGCGTACACTGATCAGTCCCTCCGCGCCGGTTAACTCTTCGATAGCGTTATGCACAAAATCGATGTTATTAGAGGTATTAAAGGCTAAATCTTCGCCATAGAAATCCTGCATAATGACCCAGAATCTGTCATCAAGCAGATCCACATCTGCAATAGCAATGACATCAATGCCATTTTCAGATTCATTTACATGATCAGGCATTTTGACTTTAGTTCTGTTATCGCCCTGTGCACCATCCGGAAAGGCAGAGCGAGCCTGACCCTCAATACGTACCGCCAGTGGATAACTGATCGTTCCCTGCTCATATTTGGTCAGCAGAGCCACCGGATCATTACGGAATTGCACCACCCGTTTATCCACCAGCATGGCCTCGTCACTGGAACTCAACAGAGGAGTTACTTCAGTTGTTTTGTCATCCAGAATTTTGAAATGTCCGGCGGTAGCCACATTGATCTTGCGTAATTTCGAGGTTATGCGTTGTTCGGAATTCATGTTCTCCGGGGTCAAAGCATTCCATAAGACGTATTCAATTGGCTGATTATTACTACGGCCACCAAAATCGACCTGCCGTGCGGTTTTTCTATCCGCAACAACATCAGAGATGTGACGTTCCACCCCCCAGGTAGTCAGCAACTCAGGCATGTTCGAGCTACGATTTGCGACCATTGCTGCCATAGGGTTTTCAGGATCTTTCTCCGGTACATCCACTTCCGCATATGGATCCACAAAGGTAATTAATTTCCCACCCCGCAACACATATTGATCAATGGCATATAAGGTTTGCTCAGGCAATTCCTTGGGATGCACAACCATTAGCAAATCAACTGATGATGGAATACGACGAATGTCTTCCGGTAACACAGAAACATTAAACATCTCACGCAATTTACCCATTACTGCCCAGGGTTTTGCGCCACCTTCAGTATCCAGCTGGCCTTCTAACGGATCGTAATCTTCACCATCAATAGGCAATGAACTCATGACCGCTACATTTTTACGTTCTACGTCAGACAATTGATAAATTAAGCGCGTCAGATCATATTCAAGTACGTCTTCCATTTCAGGTTGAAAGAAACGGATACGTTCCAGACCATCCAATATATTGGTACCGGCTACGCCGAAGAATAACGGATCTGTTTCTCCTTCGATTGGAATCGATTGCAAACCGTATTGCTTAGCCCGCTGCTCGTGATCGGTAAAAGGTTTTGGATTAATAATTTTGACCTGAATCATGCCATCTGAAGCACGTTGATATTCCATCAACAGTTCCTGAACACGTTGAGCATAGGCTTTTAATGATGGCAAAGCCTGAGCTACCTGCTCGGAATAGTAGAACCTTAGTGTAATGGGCTGCTGTAACGAAGACAGAATGTTCAGCGTACCTTCAGATAAGGTATACAGTTTGTCTTCAGTCAAATCGACCCGGGCCGATTTAAAATTGCCGTTTACCACAATAATAAAGGCAATAAAAAGAATAACGGCCAGAATCAAACCGGTTTTGGATAATAATTGTTTATTCATTGCTGACGGGTGCTCCTAATCGGCTTTACGTGCATTCACTATCAAGGCGTTGGCAAACAACCAGATAGTGATAAGCGCTGCGAAATACAATATGTCACGTAAATCAATTACCCCTTTGGAAATCGCATCAAAATGGGTCAGAAAACTGAATGAACTGATCGCATCAACCAGTGGTTGTGGAGCCCAGCTACTAAAGAAATCCAACACAATGCCATAGCCCGCCAGCACAAATATCAGGCTGACAATCAAGCTCAGCACAAACGCAATAACCTGATTTTTAGTGGAGGCTGATACACAGGAACCGATGGCCAGAAAACCGCCTGCCATCAGGAAACTGCCAATAAAACCGGTGAAAATCACGCCGTTATCCGGGTTACCCAGATAATTTACCGTAATCCAAAGCGGGAAATTCAGAATCAATGCCAGACCGGTAAACGCCCAGGCAGCAAAGAATTTGCCCAGAACAGCTTCAAATACCGACACCGGCAAGGTCATTAAAAGCTCAATCGATCCACTTTTACGTTCTTCGGCCCATAAACGCATCGAAATTGCCGGGATCAGCAAAATGTATAACCAGGGATGTAACGAAAAGAAGGGATATAAATCGGCTTCGCCACGAGCAAAGAAATTGCCCACATAAAACGTCGAAAAACCTGCCAGTAACAAAAAGATTATGATAAAAACATAGGCAACCGGGGTGGCGAAGTAACCACCGAATTCACGTTTCATGATGAACCAGATATTCAGCATATTCATCATTTAACTCCTGCAGTTCTAGGCAAAGTAATACTGCGGAAAACCTCATCAAGGCGACCGCTCTCAGCGTAAAGCGAAGCAATTTCCCATCCCTGTTCGCGAATTTTTTCTGACAGGGCGATAGTGATATAGGCGCTGTCTTTTGGGAACACCCGGATACCATTACCCGCCATCAGTAGTTCAGTTTCCGCAACAAAATCCAATTCGGCGACATACTGCAGCAGTTTGGTGTTATCAACTTCGTTGACCGACAGCACGACTGCATTGTGATAGCGTGATTTTTGTTCCAATTCAGCAGGCGTTCCATCAAACACGACTTTACCGCTGGCGATCACAACATTACGGGTACACAGAGCATTCACTTCTTCAAGAATATGCGTAGAGATAATGATGGCTTTGTCTTCAGCCATTTCATTAATAAGTGTACGTACTTCATGCTTTTGATTCGGGTCTAAACCATCAGTCGGTTCATCCATTATCAATACGGGCGGGTTATGCAGAATCGCCTGTGCCAGGCCAACCCGACGCTTGTAACCTTTCGACAAGGTTTCTATCGGTTGATACATCACATTAAGGATTCTGGCGCGTTCTGCGGCGGAAGCTACTGCACGTTTTTTATCCGCTCCGGACAATCCACGGATATCAGCAATAAACTTAAGGAAGCTGTCCGGCGTCATATCAGCATAAGCTGGTGCACCTTCGGGCAAGTACCCCAGATTCGCTTTTACCGAAATAGGATCCGTTAAAACATCATAACCACAAACTCTGACCGTACCGCGAGTGGGTGCCAGAAAGCCGGTTATCATCTTCATTGTGGTGGATTTACCTGCGCCATTCGGGCCCAGAAATCCAAGTACCTCACCTTTACTGACCGAGAATGTCACACCATCCACAGCCCGTATCTCGCCAAAATGCTTGGCCAGATCTTCTATCTCAACTCTGAGTGTCATACTTAAAGCGTCCCCCGCTTCATCAAAAGCATCTTCAAACCGGCCATTATTCAGCTCAATCAGGCCTTACGTCAAGCTTAATACCGCAAAGCTTTCAGGAAATTATCCTGCACAATAACGGGAAAGCTCTCCCGCTAAGCCTTAAGGCTTGTTTCTCTTTCAGAGCCACCAATGCTGGCGGCTATTTTTGTGTCCGACATGGCGGAAAGCACGCCGTGTAGACTTCCTGCATAAGTGATTGAAATGAGTCTGGAACTCATTTGAGCACTTAGCTGGACGCGTAGCGGTGAAATACAGGGATGTATCTCACAAACTGCTCTCTTCGCACCTTGATTGTTGCACTTTCAGGCACAACTTAGGCAGAGATTAAAGATCAACAGACCCTAAACATTTTTTTGCTGTCAAAAATACGCTATGGTGGAATCTGACAATTAATTTTTCTGGATGTTTTATGCCCGCAAACTCTTTTTTTCAGCGCAGTCGTCAGTTATGGTGGAATTTTATTGATTCCTTCCGAGATCCTGACAGCCGTCGGCAGATATCCAAAGCTCTATTGATAGCGATTGCCGTCATTCTGGTATTTTTTATTGTCATCATGTTGTGGTGGAGTAACCCACCCAGTGCTTTTGATCCTCAGGTTAATGCTCGGGAAATCGCCAGCGAAAAACAGCATGATATGGTCACCGGTTACACCTCTACCGCCACCTTGATTACTATTGCCAATACCTTGCTTGATAAGCCCGGTGGTTATTTGACCAACGACGTAATGCCTCCATCCGTTTGGATGGACAATATGCCTAATTGGGAGTTCGGTGTTCTGGTACAGATTCGTGACTACTCACGATCGCTACGTAATGATATTAGCCGATCACAATCGCAATCAGCAGAAGATAAAGACCTGATCATTGCCGAACCACAATTTAATTTCAATTCGGATTCATGGCTGTTTCCTCCCACAGAAAGTGAGTATCGAGACGGCATCAAAGCATTGGAAAGCTATCTCGCCCGTCTGGCGGATCCACAACGTGACGAAGCACAGTTTTATGCACGTGCTGATAATCTGGCAGCATGGCTGGGTATGGCAGAAAAACGCCTGGGTAGTCTGTCTCAACGCCTCAGCGCCAGTGTAGGACAGGTTCAGATTAATACAGCGTTAGCAGGCGATCCTGAAGCCCATCAGTCAACCCTGACTTCACCTGAACGCGTCACCAAAACACCCTGGTTAGAAATAGATGATGTGTTTTATGAAGCCCGCGGTTCAATCTGGGCAATGATTCATTTGCTTAAAGCAGCAGAACATGATTTTGCCGATGTCTTACAAAAGAAAAATGCGCTTATCAGCCTGCGCCAAATCATTCGTGAACTCGAAGCCACTCAGGCAACCGTATGGAGCCCGATCATTCTTAATGGTAGTGGTTTTGGCCTGTTTGCCAATCATTCACTGGTCATGGCGTCCTATGTCTCCAGAGCCAATGCTGCAATGATTGATCTGCGACGATTACTTGAACAAGGTTAACAATTAGCTTTTGGATCTCTATCGTTCAAACAGGTTCTCATGGCAAGGTATTCTTCAACCTCCATATGAAGTTCGTTTAACTTAACGGCAAAGTTACGTATTGGCAGGGAAAGATTTACATAATGTCATTATTCAATGGCCTTAGTCAGCTGCAGGTTGGGCATGGCTGGCTATGCCACCAAGCCAGATAGGATTAGGTTAACTGGTGGTGAAAGCTCTGCCAATCGGGTTAACTATGATAAGCATAAGTGATGCTGAAGTTAGGGATTTTGGCAGAGGGTTTTAGTCAAAAACAATAAGCACAACACCCTGTCCAGAATCCATCGGCAAGTAAACACACAAACTTCTCACCCGCAAAACCTATAGCCACCCCTGGTACAGTTTTGACAAACACATTTACACTCATCGATATATATGATGGAATATATTGAATTTTTGGTCTGTCGAGATATTAAAGATGAAACGGTTATTTATTCTGTTATTTTTCAGCTTACTGCTGAGCACCACGGCTCATGCCGAAAAATTGCTCAAACTTTCTACAACAACGAGTACCGATAATACTGGCCTGTTAGCTGTATTAAATAAAGCCTTTACAGAATCAACTGATATTAATGTTGCGGTGATTGCAGTTGGTACCGGCCAGGCATTAAAGCTTGGTGCCAATGGTGATGTCGATGTGGCACTGGTGCATGCCCCCAAAGCTGAACTTGAATATGTCAACGATGGTTACTTTATTGACCGTCGTTATGTGATGTATAACGACTTTGTCCTAGTTGGCCCGGTGAATGATCCCGCTGAAATTGCTTCCGCTGAAACGATCACTGAAGCCATGCAAAAAATTGCTCAATCCGGCAGTCGCTTTGTTTCAAGAGGAGATGATTCCGGCACCCATAAAAAAGAACTTCAACTCTGGAAAACCACCGATATCAATCCCTCAGGCAACTGGTATGTACAAGCCGGTCAAGGTATGGGAGCAGTACTGAAAATCGCCGATGAAATGTCGGGATATGCCTTAACAGATCGGGGTACACAAATTGCCTACCAGGAAAAAATGCAGTTAAAGCTACTTTTTGAAGGCGATGCACAGCTATCCAATCCTTATCATATTATGGCGGTTAATCCTGAAAAACATCCTCACGTTCAATTTACTATGGCCAAGAGATATATGGATTTTATGACGGGGGCTGAGGGTCAGCGCATCATTGATAACTTTAAGGTTAATGACCAGACATTATTCTTTACCACTACCCCACCTGCTGAATAATTTCAGCCAAATTTCCTGAATGAAATGATTAGTCTGAAAATAACGCTAACCATCGTTATATATACAAGAATACATTGAGAAATATAAACGGAAAAAAAATGACTCCATCTAAACTAAAACTCAGCATCATTATGCTATCTCTTGCTTTAACCTCTATCGCCAATGCCGAGTCGACTTTTAACTTGGGGCGTATTGAAGTCAATGCAACACAACCTCTCCCAGCACTCGGTTCGGCAACCATTGATGCGCAAACCATGCGTGATGAAAATCGTGAAACTGTCACCGAAGCGTTGGATAGAATGCCTGGCATTACCGCCAATAACATTGGCCCCCGAAGTGAACAAATGGTGTTTATCCGGGGATTTGATTTACGTCAGGTTCCGGTTTTTGTTGATGGTATTCCAATCTATATCCCATACGATGGTTATGTAGATTTAGGCCGGTTTACGACATTTGATTTAGCCGAGATAAATGTTTCAAAAAGCTTCAGCTCAGTTTTATATGGCCCAAATACACTTGGAGGTGCAATTAATCTGGTGAGCCGAAAACCTACTGAGAAACTTGAAGGTGAAATCGGAGCCGGATACGACGTGGGTGATCGAAGCGGCAGTGATGGTAAACGTAGCTGGCTTAATCTTGGCAGCAATCAAGGTTTATGGTATGCCCAGCTAGGTGCGAGTTACCGTCAACAAGACAGTTTTTCTTTGTCTGATGATTTTAATCGTACCGAGGCTCAGGGCACTGCCCTGCGTAATAACGCTGATCGCAAAGATACCAAGATCAATATCAAACTGGGTTTAACCCCAAATACAACCGATGAATACGCTATCGGCTATGTCAAACAGGACGGTGAAAAAAATACACCTCCCTATGCCGGTGATAATCCCGATGTACGTGTTCGCTATTGGCAATGGCCTTATTGGGATAAAGAGAGCGTTTATTTCCTGAGCAATACTGCTATTGGAGACGATAGCTATCTCAAGACGCGTCTGTATTACGACAGCTTTGATAATCTGCTTTCAAGTTTCGATGATGACACTTACACCACACAAAACCGTCCTTATGCATTTGATAGCATTTACGATGATGAAACCTACGGTGCCAGTATTGAATTTGGAAAAACGCTTGGCCGACACGATGTTAAGCTGGCTGCACATTACAAGTTCGATGAACATAAAGAAAACGATCTCGGCGAGCCGGTCAGAACGTTTCAGGACAAGACAGTTTCATTTGCCATCGAAGACACTATTCGTCTAACACAAAGACAATATCTGGTGGCTGGCGCAAGCTATGACAGACGCCGCAGTGATCAGGCAGATGATGTAGCCACTGGCCAACCTTTTGAAACCAATGATACGGACTCATGGAACCCGCAAATCGGTTACTTCATCGACATTGATGATCGTAATGAAGCCCGTCTGACCTTATCGAAAAAATCGCGTTTCCCTACCATTAAAGATCGGTATTCCTATCGGTTTGGCTCTGCCTTGCCCAACCCAGGCCTTGACGCTGAGCAATCCAGAACCATTGAAACCGGCTGGGTACATAAAGTTGGTACTACCGCCCGTTTTGAGGCAGCGGTGTTTTACAGCGATATCAAGGATCTGATTCAGGAAGTCAGCGTGACCTCTAACCTGTTTCAATTCCAGAATGTCGGCGAGGTCACTGCCAAAGGCATGGAATTAAGCAGTGACTTCTGGCTTGGCGATTGGGAGTTTGGCGGTCATTACAGCTATCTGGATCGTGAAAATAAAAGCTCTGATCTCAAACTGACAGACGTGCCACGCCATAAAGTGTTTGTTTATGCCTCTTGGCATATTACTCAACCTTTCAGCGTTTCGGCGACCAGCCAATATGAAAGCGAGCGTTACACCACTACAGATGGAGAACGTCGAGCCGATTCATTCACCACTGCTGGACTACGTGCCAGTTACGCCTTTGATAAAGGTGTTACTGCCAGAATGGGCATTGAAAACCTGTTTGATAAAAACTACGCCTATCAGGAAGGTTTCCCGGAAGCAGGCCGCACCTATTACGCTAACCTGAGTTATCAATTCTAATGATAAAACGTCTGTTTACCTGCACTCTTGCCTGGTTGCTGCTCTTCTCCGCAGCAGCAAAAGCAGTAACATTGAATGTGATGACCAGCTATCCACAACCCGTGGTGATGGTGATGCAGCAGGCGTTTGAAGATGCCCATCCCGATATCGAACTGAATATTCTGTGGCGCAGGCCGCATGATGCCTTATCGTTGCTGTTACAAGAAGAATCGGCAGATGTCGATGTGATCTGGATGCCTTCCGTTCGAACCTTTTTGAGCTTAAAAGCGCATGAAAAATTAGCGCAGCTCAAAATAAACCGCGAAGGTTTGCCAATATTGCTGGGTGAAACAGCGATATCGGATCCAGAAGGTTATTTCATTGCAACGGAAGTCGCTGGATATGGCTTATTCTTTGAACCAGAAAAACTGAAACAAGCTGGACTGGTGGTTCCCAACCAATGGCAGGATCTGCTGGCCGCCGAATGGCAAGACAATATCGCTTTACCGATTCCATCCGAAGTGAGCTTTGCCCATATGCTTATCGATCAGCTGTTACAGGCTGAAGGTTGGCAAACCGGCTGGAATCAATGGCAACAGATTGCAGCGAATAGTCACTTAATGGGCCGTGGTGGCATGTTCACTACTGAAGCCGTTTTAGCAGGTCAAGCCAAAGTGGCTTTTACCATGGATTTTTTTGCTGCCACTAGTATCGCCAACGGTGCCAATGGCAAGTTTATCTATCCAAAACAAACGGCCTTTAATCCAGCTCATGTCGGCATATTAGCCAAAAGCACTCAACCCGAAGCAGCTCATAACTTTGTTGACTTTCTTGTTTCCGAGCAAGGACAGTCGTTATTACTGCACCCCGATTTACGCAAATTACCGGTTCGCCCCAGCGTTTATAGCCAGGCACCAAAGATGCAAAGCCCATTTGCTGGCTATATCCGCCATCAATATGATTACCAAACAGAATTGCAACGCCGGGAGTACAACGCCGTGGTGTTTGATGCGGCGATTACGCTGCATCATGACAAGTTAAAACAAGCCTGGCAGCAATGGCATCAATTGCAGCAAAACGCCAATGCTGATCAGCTGGCAGCATTAGCTGAAATAAAAACCGTTTTGCAACAGTGGCCATTGAAAGAACCTGCGATGGATGAAGCTATAGTCCAAGACTGTGCCCAACGTCATGATGATGACGAAAAACAGCAAAACTGTGAGGCATTTAAATCAGAGCTTGCCCAGTCATTTGAAAGACAATATGACAAAGCGCTTAATATGCTGGCGCAATTTAACGCAAAACCATGATCCGTCTGATAGCCCTTATCAGTATCGGCATAGTTTTGTCGGCAAAAGTGTGTGCCGATGATTTACTGGAAACCACTGAGCTGAGTCGTCGAGCATTATCAATGCCGATGGCATTATTGGATAGCGAACAAAAGCTGGGACAATTCGCCGCTGGTCGCAGTCTGTTTAATCAGATGTGGGTTATCGCCCCCTCTAATGATGCAGATATTGATGGACTTGGGCCGCTGTATAACAGCATTTCATGTTTAGCCTGTCATCCTGGAAATGGCCGGGGCCGGGCGCCCGATGGTCCTACAGAAAAAATGCGTTCCATGCTGGTCAGGCTAAGTGTTCCGGGCGAGAATCCTTTTCATAGTAAGCCACACCCGGTTTACGGTGGGCAATTACAGGAATTCGCTGTCCCCGGCGTGCCCTCAGAGGGCAGAGCCGAGCTTCATTATGAATATTCCACCATCACGCTCAGCGAGGGTGAAACGGCCATTTTACGGAAACCATCGATTCAGCTGGTCAATCCTGGGTATGGTGATTTTGGTGAGATACTGACATCACCAAGGATTGGTCCGGCATTAGTGGGAATGGGACTGATTGATATGATTGATAAACAGGAAATTGTCAGCTGGCAGGATCCCAATGACGCAAATGCGGATGGCATATCCGGACGGGTCAATTGGATATGGGACGACATCATGCAAACCCGAAAAATAGGACGCTTTGGCTACAAAGCCAATATTGTTTCGCTTGATAGGCAAACTGCCAATGCATTCCACGAAGATCTGGGGCTCACATCAGCGTTATTTCCAGATGAAAACTGCAGTGCGATTCAGCATGACTGCCAAAAAGCCGTTTCGGGTGGTGAGCCTGAACTTGCATCAGAGCAGTTACATGCCGTCAATTTTTACCTGAAATTTCTAGCGGTGCCCGCTCCACGAAAACCAGATAATCCAAAGGTTATTCGGGGGCGAGCCGTCTTTGATGAGGCCGCTTGTGCAGCCTGTCATCGTCCACAGATCCGAACTCAGGAAAATACAATCCCCAAGGCATTTGCCGATCGTTTGATTGCGCCTTACAGCGATTTTTTATTACATGATATGGGTGAAGATCTGGCAGATAATCGTCCAGATAACGGCGCAACAGGAACTGAATGGCGTACAGCACCATTATGGGGAATCGGGCTTGCAGAACAGGTCGGTGACAAAGTTGGATATTTACATGATGGTCGGGCCACAACGTTGCTTGAAGCCATTCTCTGGCATGGTGGTGAAGGTCAGAAAAGCCGCGATGCGGTGATCAACATGCCCAAGTCTGATCGTGATGCCTTACTGGAATTTCTCAACTCTTTATAAAAAAAACGATGAACACATACATGAGCACTCAAACAATGTTGCGAATTCTATGGCTGACAATAATGATGCTTGGACCTCTTAATACGGCCAGAGCCGATGTCATAACCCTTTATGCCGCAGGTAGCCTGAAAACTGCTCTCAGCGAAATATTGAACGACTATAGGCACCTGCATGATATCCAGATTAATAGTCAGTTTGGGCCAAGTGGATTATTAAGGGAAGTGATTGAAACTGGGGAAACCGTCGATATTTTTGTCTCGGCCAATATGGCTCACCCACAAACTCTGGCCACTCAGGGCTGGGGAGAAACGGTAACACTACTGACCCGGAATCAACTGTGCGCTTTGGCTCAACCTGATATTAAACTGACCAACAACAATTTTTTGGAAACTTTGCTAGATAAAAACATTCGATTAGGGACTTCTACTCCCAAATATGATCCCAGTGGGGATTATGCCTGGGAAATGTTCAACAAAGCTGAACAGATTTATCCGGGGAGTTTTAAGATACTGAGCAAAAAAGCCCGGCAATTAACTGGTGGGCCAAACAGTCCCAAAGCACCTGAAACTCGAAATCAATATGCCTGGGTAATGCAACAATACCAAGTGGATGTGTTTCTGACTTATTGCACCAATGCGGTATTGGCAAAACAAGAACTGCCTGAACTGCAGATAATTCAACTACCAGACAATCTGGCCGTAGGGGCCAAGTACGGTTTGGTCATCCGCCAAGGCGCACCCGACGCTACAAAAAAACTGGCGATGTATATGCTCAGCCCCGAAGGACAGAGCACATTACATCGCCATGGTTTTACTGCTGATTAAGGTTAAATTGCTGCGTTAAAATGCCCATTGGCTACGAACCTGGAATACATCAGGTTCCTGACCATCAAACGTTCCGCCATCGACATCCAGGACATGTACGTAATTCGCTGAGAACCGTAACATCGGCACGGGATACCAGTTCAGCCCCAAGGTCATTGAATCGGCTTCTCCACCTTCAATTGCACCATCATTCAGATCCAGTGAGCTGTAACGCATAGCGACTTCCCATGCACCGATGCCACCATCACCTACGCGACGATTAGGTTTGATACCACCAAAAACGCCGTTTTTATAAGGACGGGATTCACCGGTAAGCAAATAGCTGCTTTGCAGATACCAGCCATCAAAATCAGCATCGCTGATATTGTCACGTTCAACTGAAGCACGAATATATTCTGCCTGGGCAGTAAAAGGCCCCATTACTGTGGCGAATTCCAAACCACTTTTCAGCATCGTGTCAGCGTTTGTCAAAATATCTGTATCAACTATGCGAACACTTGAGACATTTGTTTCAGAGGCCTGACTGAACCGCACCTGATTGTTCGGTTGCAAATCGCGGTAATTAAAACCTAAACCGAGATGAACCAGTTTACCGGCTTCATTAATCGGTGCCAGCGTTCCACGTGTACTCCAGCCCCAACCTTCGTCCTCAGTACCACCTGTATTACCAACAGTATCGCCCATCAGAGCTGCAGCCAAAGTCCAGTGTTTGCTGTTACGAGCGCCCATCAGACCGACATGCCGTCCGGCATTAAAGGCTGTGGGTAATGCCCGCTCCATAAACATGGTGTTATTGGCACTGGTCATATAATCCAGCGTAAATGGGTCTTTGAAATTACCCGCCATGATTTGATAGTTTTCGAATCCGTTATAGCTAATAAAGGCATCGGTAATACTGTCGTTATCAAACTCGTATTCCAGTTTATAACCCCAATCGCGATACAACTGACCGGCGATATACAAACGGGCACGACGGATATCCGTACCATCCCCCATATCCGGTGAACCACCATAAGCGGCGGCATCAACCTGTAGCCGTCCACCAACTTTTGTAGAAAACTGACCGTCTCGGGTTTTTAACGATAAACCGCCATTGGTTGATATTTCAATATCTGAGGGTTTGGTTGCTTCAGCCAGCTTTTCATCTATCTCTGCTTTTTCCTGCTCTTTAGTGGCTTTGTTTTCAGCAAGCTCCCCCATCAACCGACCGTATTGTTCGTCAGTTACCATGCCATTTTCATGCAGCATATTAATCAGCGTCTCCAGTTCCGATGCCTGAACCGAAAAGCTGAGAGACAGGCCGATGACAGCTGTCAGCAGGTGTTTTTTGAATAGCATTAGTTTGTTCCTTTTTTATGATCGAAAATCTTCTGTAATATTATCGACACATTTGGAACCAGCATTAATATTTCTTATCAAAAAAAACAGTAATATTTTGCTATTGTGATGAAGTTCTAATTTACTAAAAACCCTGCAAAGAAATTAGCGTTTAACCACGTCTTTAAACAACTTAGTCAACTCCTGGTTAGCTTTTTTGTGACTGTTTAAACACCGGGAATGAGAGATATTATTAATTTAATATCCAGACAATTATTTAACCTCAAAACTCGCTTATGATAATTGTAATATTTCAGCTAAAACGCCCATTGGCTGCGTACCAGAAAAATACGCGGTTCTAGTCCTGCATTTGGTCCACCATCAACATTCAAAACATTAATGTAATTGGCAGAAAATCGAAGCATTGGCACCGGATACCAGTTCAGCCCAAAAGTGAGACTGTCTATTTCGCCACCAATAATATCTTCATCAGTTAAATCCAGGGTGCTGTAGCGGGCGACCAGTTCCCAAGCGCCGAGACCGCCCTCACCCACAAGATGATTTGGTTGTGGACTGCCGAAATCGCCATTTTCATAATTCAACGAATCATTGGTCAGAAAAAAACCGCTTTGAATATGTCCCCCGGAAAATCCAACATCCTGTCCCACGGTTCGCCGTACATCGGTCACCATGTACTCAGCCTGAGCAGACCAGCGATTTAGTACTGCTGCCCATTCCACTCCGCTTCGAGTGTAGGTCCGAGCGCCAGAAATAATACCGGTATCAACAATATCAAAGCCGGCCACCCGGGCTTCGGGCTGCTCATCAAATCTCAATGTCGCCTGATCATTTAAATGCCGGTAAAAAGAGGCCAATCCAAAATGTAAAACCTTATTGTTATGATTGACGGGTGCCATGGTGACACGAGCACCAACACCCCATCCTTCATCATTTCTCTGCCGCTGTTCATTGGCATCATCACCGAAAATCCCGGCCGCAGCACTCCAATGCTGCCGCTTGGTGTCAGCCATCAAACCGATATAACGGTCGCCACCGAATGCCCCAAGTAAGCTGCGTTCAATCAACTGCGAATTGGCCGAACTGCTGCGATATTGCAGACCCAAGGGAATTTCCATTAAGCCCATTCTTAAACGAGCGTTAGAAAAACCTGTGTAACCAATATATGAATCTTTTAATTCACCCCCATCCGTGAAATCGTAATCCAACTTGAATATCCAATCGCTATAGATTCGCCCCGACCAGGCTAGGCGAGCACGACGAATGTTGGTTCCATCGGCAATATGAGGCGAACCATCATAATCGGCGGCATCGATCATTAAGCGCCCTCGCAGGCGGGTTTCAAATTGACCATCAGTCGTTCTGACGCGTAACCCACCTTTAGTGGTTACTTCCACTTCAGGCGGCTGAGTGGCTAATTCAAGTTTTTCTGTTATTTGCTGTTTTTCTTTTGCCGATTGCTGTTGGTTCTGCTCCAGCTCTGCCAACAAACGACCATACTGTTCTTCGCTGACCATGCCATTTTCATGCAACATATCAATTAATAAACGTAATTCAGAAGCGTGGCTTACCAGTGGCAAACCGAGAAATAATACAAACAGCAGTTTTGAAGCAAAATTGGACATTGAATAACTCAGCGTTAAGTTGCGGGCTTCGGGAAAATAATCACCCGAAAACATAGGAAAAAATCCTATTGTCAGTTTAGGCAACAGTTGCTGAATTCAAACTTAATTTTGTGAATAAAGAAGTGGATTGAAGAATTTTTTATTTATATAGAACGTTGCCAGTGACCTGATTTACCACCGGCTTTTTCCTGCAGACAGACGTCGGAGATCACCATGCCGCGATCGACCGCTTTACACATATCATAGATAGTCAGCAACGCAACCTGCACCACAGTAAGGGCTTCCATTTCCACACCGGTTTGGCCGGACGTAGCGACTTCAGCCTGACAATTAACGGCATTGTTTGCTGCATCAACTTCAAACTCAACAGTCACTTTGCTTAATGCCAGCGGATGACATAGCGGAATTAAATCCGAGGTGCGTTTGGCCGCCATAATGCCAGCGATGCGGGCAATCCCCAACACATCACCTTTTTTATGATTGCCCTGCTCAATCAGTTTCAGCGTTTCCGGCAACATGATAATCCTTCCGCTGGCGACGGCCTTGCGCTGCGTCACTGCCTTATCACCGACATCGACCATATGTGCTTCGCCAGCCTGATTAAAATGCGTTAATTCTGCCATTTTGGGTGTTATCCTTATGTTTTGATCCAGGAAACAATCAACCAGATGTCTATTCAAGTCAAATTTTTTGCCAGCCTGCGAGAAAGTCTGGGACAGAGTGAGACCACAGTAGAACGGGCTTCCACTGTGTCCGAAGTTTGGGACCTGGCGACGCAATCAGCCACCCCACCAAATAACTTACTGGTCGCCGTCAATCTTGACTACGCCAATATGCAAAGTCAGGTAAATGATGGTGATGAAGTCGCTTTCTTCCCGCCGGTCACCGGAGGTTAATCATGACCACGCACATTCTTGATGAAGACTTTCAGCCTTATCAATGGCTCAGCGAGTTTTCTCAGCAGATGCCTGCAGGCAGAGATGGCGCAGCCGCCAGCTTTATCGGAACCATGCGTGATTATAATGATGAAGCTACCGTCAGAACCATGACGCTGGAACATTATCCCGCCATGACTCAGCGTTATCTCGAACAATTAGAAAAACAGGCTAAAACCGACTGGCCGTTAAATGATTGCCTGATCGTGCATCGGGTAGGTGAAGTGTTCCCTGGTGAAGCCATTGTATTAATCGGTTGCTGGTCAGCACATCGCCGTGCAGCTCTGGATGCCTGTAATTGGCTGATAGAAGAGCTGAAATACAAAGCACCATTTTGGAAAAAAGAACAAAACCAGAGCGGCGAACGCTGGGTAGAATCCAATACTGATGGTTTATAGGAGCTGACAATGATTACCGGAATGTATGCCGCTTTGGCCGCTCTGATGATTGTCGCACTAGCCCGAAATGTCATTAGTCTGCGGCGGCAACATAAAGTAGCTTTAGGCGATGGTGGCCATCAGGATTTACTTGCTGCAATTCGTGCTCATGCCAATGCCGTTGAATATCTGCCGATTGGTTTGCTGCTGTTATTACTATTAGAACTCAGCCAAGGTCCCGCCTGGTTAATTCATTTACTGGGCAGCCTGTTTATCATTGGTCGACTCATTCATGCCAATGGCGTCAGCAAAGCCATCATTACTCGCCGGATTATTGGTATGCAATTCACCATCTGGCTGCTGATCATTATGGCCGTGTTGAATGTGTTGGCTTTTGTCGGTATTCAATTACCGGGCTGAATCTTCTTCATCCAATCCCAACTCTGACCAAATCGCATCAACCCGAGCGACAATCGCCGGATCTTTCTCAATCGGTCTGCCCCACTCACGGTTGGTTTCACCGGGCAGTTTATTGGTGGCATCCATCCCCATTTTGGAACCAAGTCCCGATACCGGTGAGGCAAAATCCAGATAATCAATCGGTGTGTTTTCAATCAACACCGTATCCCGAGCAGGATCCATCCGGGTGGTAATCGCCCAGATCACATCCTGCCAATCGCGTACATTCACATCATCATCGACGACGATAACGAATTTTGTATACATAAACTGCCGTAAAAACGACCAGACACCCATCATCACCCGCTTGGCATGACCGGCATATTGTTTTTTCATGCTGACCACCGCCATACGATATGAACAGCCTTCAGGTGGCAGATAAAAGTCGACAATTTCCGGAAACTGTTTTTGCAGAATCGGCACAAATACTTCGTTAAGTGCCACACCCAAAATCGCCGGCTCATCGGGTGGACGACCGGTGTAAGTGCTGTGATAAATCGGATTTTTACGTTGAGTAATTCGCTCAATGGTAAATACCGGAAAGCTATCCACTTCATTGTAATAACCGGTGTGATCACCATACGGCCCTTCCGGTGCCATATCATCCGGATAGATAAAGCCTTCCAGCACAATCTCGGCTTGGGCAGGCACCTGCAAATCACTGCCAATACATTTCACCAGTTCGGTTTTACTACCTCGTAGCAATCCAGCAAACGCATATTCAGAAAGTGTGTCTGGAACAGGCGTGACAGCTCCTAAAATAGTAGCCGGGTCACAGCCCAACACCACAGCGATCGGGAACGGTTCACCGGGGTGAGTTTGCTGCCACTCTTTAAAATCCAGCGCCCCACCACGATGCGATAACCAACGCATAATCACCCGGTTTTTACCAATCACCTGCTGACGATAAATACCCAGATTCTGCCGGGTTTTATGCGGCCCTTTGGTGACCACCAAACCCCAGGTAATTAAAGGTGCCGCATCTTCCGGCCAGCAGAGTTGAATCGGATAATCAGCCAAATCTATGGCATCACCCTCAATCACCTGCTCCTGACAAGGGGCTTTTTTCACCACCTTCGGGCCCATATTCAACACCTGCCGAAAGATCGGCAACTTATCCCAAGCGTCTTTCATACCCTTAGGTGGTTCAGGCTCTTTCAGAAATGCCAGTAACTTACCGACTTCACGTAACGCCTCAACCGAATCCTCCCCCATCCCCAATGCCACCCGTTTTGGCGTACCAAACAGATTCGCCAGTACCGGAATCTTGCTTCCTTTCGGGTTCTCAAACAAAATCGCCGGACCGCCAGCACGCAACACCCGATCACAAATCTCCGTCATCTCCAGATGAGGATCGACCTCGGTGGTGATCCGTTTTAACTCGCCCTGTTTTTCCAGGTTAGTGATGAAGTCTCTTAGGTCAGTGTATTTCATATCGTTGGTTTTATTCTTGTAAATGTTATTTTAGGTTAGCACTTTAAGCCTATCTATAAGACTTCAGGGATATTCATTTAATCCTAGTCAAATAAAAAAATTAAGTTCAACCTAAAACAGTTAAATTAAAAATGATAATAATTATTCAGTAGACTCCGGATAAAACTTATGAGTATCAGTACAGCAATCAATCTATTTCTGGAAGAATACCCTGTTGCCCTAAAACAAAAATTTTCAGGTCACCCTGTAGCTGATTTTATTAGAAATGAAATCCCATCTACCTTAAGAGAGTTACTTGCATTTGAAGACCGCTACATTGTCCATGGAAGTGCAGGGCAAGGTAATTGGGTGAAGGTGCCATGGATAGCAATATATGACCGCTTCGTAACTGAATCTGCCCAGGAAGGCTTCTATCTTGTCTATTTAGTAAAAGAAGACTTCTCAGGAGTCTATTTATCACTAAACCAAGGGGTAACTACCGTCCGTCAATTATACGGTTCAGACGCCAAAGTTGCACTTAGGGCCAGGGCCTCAGACTATATAGCTAGGCTTGGAAAAATACCCAATGAATTTATATCTGGTTCAATTGATCTTTCAGTGAAAAAACCATCAGATTTAGGGGCTTTTTATGAAGCTGGGGCAATTTGTTCAAAATTTTATAAACGAGGGAAGATTCCTGATGATAAAACATTGGAAAATGACCTGCGAGAATTAGTTAATTATTATTTTCGCTTAGTTATTAAAGATCTAAGCCCTGCATCTTCAATTGCAATTGAAGAGGATGAACAAAATCTAAACCAGGAAGATCTGACAAAAATTAGAGAACATAAACGCATTGAGCGAAATAGAAAACTATCAGAAGCCGCCAAAAAAATTCATGGATACAAATGCAAAGCATGTGGTTTTGATTTTTCAGAGAGATATGGAGAGATTGGGAAAAGTTACATCGAAGCCCATCATTTAACTCCCTTGCATACCCTGAAGGGGCAAAAGGTCACTTTAGATCCTAAAAATGATTTTTCTGTACTTTGTTCGAACTGTCACAGAATGATTCATCGTTCGGAGTTTGTTGATAAAGTGGAAGAATTTAAAGCTAATTATTTAAGTTGAATATAGACGTAGTTTAATTGAACAAGTAAACCAGGTTTTTAATTGTGGACTAAAGCCCACTGTTCATTTTTTGCGTGGCCAAAAAACGAACCAAAAAAGGCCAGCCCATACTCGCCCTGCGGGTTCCCTGCGCTTCTCGATCTGGTCGGGCATGACGGAAACTCCCTTCGGTCAAACAGCCGTCATGCTACTCCGACCAGCTCTGCGATGCTCGGCTTCGTATAAGGGCATTGAGGGAAGTGCTTCAAGCGTGGGTGCTCTTGGATTCCCCTTTTGTGTTGACGAGTAGCGGCTTTTTGTCAGGATTAGAGACTTACCTGTTTGAGCGCAGCGAGTTTGGTGAGTCTCCCTGACAAAAAACGCAACGCAGTGAAGCCGCAGGCCAACACAAGGGGTGCCTTTTTCTTTGGTTCGTTTCTTTTGGGCAAACAAAAGAAATGAACGCCCCGCGGCAGCGTTCCAAGTCATGGAACCAATGAGTTTTTTAGGCTTCGAAAAACTCATCGCAAGCCTATAACATTCACTAGATTCCCGCCTGCGCGGGAATGACAGCTTTTTATCAACACAAAAGGGCATAGTTGGTGCTCATCTCAAAATTTAGGTTCCTGCTTTAAAAATGAGATTGTTGGGTTTCACAAGCTCAACCCAACCTACCCTTGGAAATACACTGCATCTTTATCATCTTGCCTTTTATCGCATCCACCCCAATATAGGTTTAATATGCTTAAATAAAGCTGTGAAGTCAGTCAGTTGGAGGTCGTTATGGCTGGAGGATGGTCTAAAGATGGTGCGGTGCAGGATCAAATTGATGCCAGTGTTGAGGATGGTGTTCAACAGGCACGATCCCGTTTACCCAAAGGTGAAAGCCTGACGCATTGTGAAGAGTGCGAAAAGGAAATCCCCCAGGCACGTCGTGAAGCTGTGCCGGGCGTTCGTCTTTGTGTGAAATGTCAGGAAATGATCGATAAGGAAGACAAGGCGTTTAATCTGTTTAATCGGCGTGGCAGTAAGGATAGTCAGCTACGTTAGTTCGCGTATTTTATTCGTTATAAAAAGAGCACTTCGGTGCTCTTTTGCTTTTCAGTATTCAACTATGTAAAGCTGTAATGTGGATTCACTTAAGTAATTCACAACAATTTGATACCGGCCGCTTTAAAGTCATTCGTAGAAAGTCTGAATTTATCTGGCTACCAATTTGAGAAATATAAAATGAAAAAATTATTACTGGCATTACCTTTTATTTTTGCTGCACAGCAGACCCTGGCGATTGATGAGCAGGATGAACAAAACTATACATCAAACTACACCACCCAATTAAAACCAATGGTTATAAAGCAATTAAATGCTGCCAGACCGGAAATGACTGAAGCAGCGGTTGAGTCAGAAGCCAATGCTTATGTCACCAGAATGGCAAGTTGTCAGTTGAAGGCTTTAAAAGACTTTCCTGAAGTATATCGTGATAAAGCCATTTTACCGGTGACCCAAGGGGCTGATATTGCTCAGACCACTCAAGAGTTGAATCAAACTATTCTGCAGGATATCGAAGCAGGTAAACTGACTAAAGATCAGGCAACACGAATGGTTGTAAATGCACAGGAAGCTGTGCAGATGTGTATGAATTCGTAAATTCAGCTAGCAACAATCATTATAAAAAAAGGGCCTTTCGGCCCTTTTTGGTTTATGCGGCAATGCCGGTATGTCTTAACAGTGCATCAATCTGTGGTTCGCGGCCACGGAACTCAATAAACAGTTCCATTGGTTCACGGCTGCCACCCTGCTCCAGAATCGCTTCGAGAAATTCCAGACCGGTTTGCCGATCAAAGATACCCTTCTCTTCAAACTTGGAGAACGCATCGGCTGACAGCACTTCTGCCCATTTGTAACTGTAATAACCAGCGGCATACCCCCCGGCAAAGATATGGGCAAAGCTATGAGCAAAACGGTTGAACTTGGGTGGTTTGACCACGGTGACTTCATTACGCACCTGTTCCAGAATTTTTTCGACCTGATTCGGCTCATTCGGATTGAATTCGAGATGCAGACGAAAATCAAATAACGAGAATTCCAGCTGACGCAACATCATCATTGCCGATTGGAAGTTACGTGCCGCCAGCATTTTGTCGAACAAATCATCAGGCAATTTTTCACCGGTTTGGTAATGACCTGAAATCAAATCCAGTGCTTCACGTTCCCAGCACCAGTTTTCCATAAACTGACTTGGTAATTCGACCGCATCCCACGCCACACCGTTAATACCGGACACCCCAGCATATTCAATTTTGGTCAGCATATGATGCAGGCCATGACCAAATTCATGGAACAGCGTAGTCACTTCATCATGGGTAAACAAAGCCGGTTTATCGCCAACTGGCTCAGAAAAATTACAGGTCAGAAATGCCACCGGAATTTCAATACCTTCGGCAGTACGACGGCGTGCCTTGCATTCATCCATCCACGCCCCACCTCGCTTATGCTGACGGGCATATAAATCCAGATAGAACTGAGCACGCACATTGCCATCCTCAGCAACGATTTCAAAGAAACGGACGTCTTTGTGCCAGACATCCACATCCTTGCGCTCCCGAATATCCAGTCCGTATAAGCGATTGACCACGGCAAACAGGCCATTCACCACTTTGTCTTCCGGGAAGTAAGGTTTTAATTCTTCCTGTGAAATTGAATAACGCTGCTGACGCAGTTTTTCAGCAAAATAGGTGACATCCCAGGCTTCGAGTTGATCC
>TARA_R110002050_G_scaffold158191_2_pt1 | contig 23233 bp, 18 predicted proteins | sample TARA_R110002050 | Tara Oceans TARA_R110002050 (sample SAMEA4396988) | marine metagenome | biome: Polar Biome; feature: [DCM] deep chlorophyll maximum layer (ENVO:01000326); material: water (ENVO:00002006), including particulate matter (ENVO:01000060) such as... | depth 25 m
GATAATTATAAACCTAGCTTTATCTGAAATCAATCTACTCCGCACTTGTGCATGATAATTGTTATACGGCACAAAACATCCATCCATGAATTCAAAGACATTTATTTTTATTCTCGCTATTTCTATGATTAGCCTTAGTTTTAGCCAATCTACTACCCCCATAAAATCCTCCAACTTCACGAACTTATATCAGGTAAATTCCGAAATTTATCGCTCTGATCAACCTACTAAAAAAGGAATGTTGGAAATTGATAGCCTTGGAATAAGAACGGTGCTTAACCTTCGAAATCATAGAAACGACAAAAGCGAAGCACGCCTAACCACACTGAATTTAAGACGAGTAAAAATCAACGCTTGGAAAATGGACTATCAAGATTTGGTGGATGCTTTGAAAAGCATAAAAAATTCAGAAAAACCTCTTTTAGTCCATTGTTTACATGGCTCGGATAGAACAGGTGCTGTAATTGCAGGGTATAGAATTGCATTTGAAAATTGGTCAAAATCAGACGCCATTAGTGAGTTTACAGAACCAAAATACGGGTTTCACAAAGATTTATTTCCAGAAATATTAACCCTACTAGAAGCAGTTCAACCCAATCAGTTAAAAAGCGATTTAGGGCTTATTCCTTAAATTCTCCTTTTCAAATGCAATGAATCCAACCATCCTATTCAAGGAATTAACGTTAATTGCTTCACTCTATTCAAGGAATTAACGTTAATTACTTTTGTATATTCAAGGAATTAACGTAATTTCGTTCAGTTAAAACTTTGAATATGTCTAAAATTTATACTAATAGAGCCATTTTAAAAGAATTCAAAAGGAAGTTACAACCCAATAAAGTATTGATTTTACTAGGCGCAAGAAGAGTTGGTAAAACTGCCTTAATAAAAAAGTACCTGGAAAACATTCCAGCATCAGAGTATTTACTATTAAATGGAGAAGACCAAAGAGCAATAAATCTTCTAGAAGAACGCTCGATAACAAATTTCAAAAGAGTTATTGGGAATGCTAAAATATTAATAATTGATGAAGCCCAAAAGGTACCTGATATTGGGGCGAAGTTAAAACTCATAGTGGATGAAATTGATGGAATCATGGTAATTGCCACGGGTTCATCCGTATTTGATTTAAGCAATAAATTAGGGGAGCCATTAGTGGGTAGAGAAAAAACCATTCACCTATTTCCTTTAGCGCAGATGGAGTTTTCAAAAAATGAAACCTACGTACAAACCACTGAAAAACTAGAAGAGCGATTAATTTTTGGCTCCTACCCAGAATTAGAAAAAATTCCAGATTGGAATGATAAGGCGGAATATTTAGAAGGATTGGTAAACTCTTATTTACTAAAAGATATTTTAGAATTTGAAGGAATAAAAAAAGCCGATAAAATCATGGATTTATTACGCTTAATTTCTTTTCAGATGGGCAAGGAAGTCAGTGTAGAAGAATTAGCTAAAAACCTTAAAGGCATTAGTAGAAATACAATTGAAAACTACTTAGACTTACTTTCAAAGGTTTTCATTTTGTATAAAGTAACTGGCTTTAGTAGAAATCTTCGCAAGGAAGTAACAAAGTCGAATAGGTGGTTTTTTTATGATAATGGAGTTCGAAATGCAATCATTCGAAATTTCAACCCCTTAAATTTACGAAATGATATTGGCGATTTATGGGAAAACTATCTCATGGCAGAACGTCAAAAATTCAATAGCTACACTCAAAAAAGAGTAAACCGATACTTTTGGAGAACTTATGATCAGCAAGAAATTGATTTAATAGAAGAAGAAGCCGACCATTTAAGCGCTTTTGAATTCAAATGGAGTCCATCGAAATCTCCTAAAATTCCAGGTGGGTGGAAAAATGCATATCCTGAAGCCTCGTTTAAGGTTATTAACACTAATAACTATCTGGATTTTATTGTTTAATAAGGGATTAGGATTCAAATAAGATAATGATTAAACCATCCTATCACTCCCCCTCATACCTATCGGTATACTTCCTATAGAGCTGTTTCTGGGTGTCATCCAATACAATTGGTCGTCCATTTACCCATGCTAAAACAACATGGTTTGTACGCATATCTAGCGCATCACCGGTAGAAATAAAGAAAGTAGCCATTTTGCCCGCGCTTAGTGTTCCTAGCAGATTATCTATCCCTAATATCTTAGCCGTATTGAGGGTAATACTTTGCAATGCTTCTTCTTTGGTGAGTCCAAATCCAGCGGCTTCTCCAGCCAAAAAAGGAAGGTTTCTCGCGTTCATAGCTTCCATATCTCCCGCCATACCTAAGCAATACAATACACCCGCATTTTGCAAAATGGATGGTAATTTATAAGGATAATACGGGTCTTCATCTGGTCTAACAGGAAGAGAATGAACTCTTCTTAAAATTACACCAATATTATTTTCCTTTAAATCGTTGGTTAACAAACCGGCATCATACCCACCTACTATAACTACTTTTTCAATTCCTAACTTCTTTTTAAATTGAATAACTTGCATGATTTCTTTCGACATATTGCAGTGCACATACAAGGTTTTTTGTCCTCTAAATAGGGGACGTAAACTCTCAAATTGTAGGTTTAAATCAGCATCACCGGTTTGAGAATACGCTTTGGCTTGTTTGAAATATTCGGTGATTTCCACAATTCTATCATCCGTATCCTTGTTCTTTTTTATAGGTTTAGCCGCATACCATGGTCCTCCTTGCACAAACCGCTTGGGCCAGTTTAAATGAAACCCATCCACCATGGTAATTGCTGCGTCCTCAAATCCCCACGCATCTAGTTTCATAATAGCAGAAGAGCCAGAAATCACCCCTCCTCTTGGGGTCACTTGGGTGGTTAATATGCCATTATTTCGAACAGTATAAATAATTTTCGACTCGGGATTAAAGGCTACAGCAGTTTTCAAATTCGGATTAAACCTACCAATATCGTCAAAATCTCTAGTTTGGCGCAACGCATCTATTTCCGTGATTCCTAACGTATTATCAGGTAAAATAAACCCGGGATAAATATGTTGACCATTCAAATAAATTACGGTATCGTAACTCGAAACATCCACCCGCTTTCTCATTTGATCCTTCACAAAAGTGAATCGCCCATTCTCTACCGCAATGGCAGAATTTTCAATCACTTCTCCGTTGCCAATATGCGCCACACCACCCAAAAGCAAAACCTTGTTGGGGTATGCTAACACGGGCCCCGGAACCTGAGCATAAACCGTTACCATACTTAATACCGCAAAAAACAGAACGCCAAATTTGATTTTAATTTCCTTTTTCATTCTTAAAAATTTACCTCATCCTCAAAACTATCACAGTGATACGCTTGCGGTGTTTTGTGTTTAACTTTTTGCATTTTAGCTCCTTTATTCTTCGCATTCATCATAGCCAAAATAAGCCGCTGCCGTTCTGCTTTGATTAATACTAACATGGCTTTATTTCTTTCGGTACTATAATAAATCGCCCCATCAATCATCACCATTTCTGGGTGCGAATACACCGATAATGGATGTCCAGACCAAAGCACCAAGTCAGCATCTTTACCCACGCTAATACTGCCTACCTTATCATCGATATGAAGCATTTTTGCTGGATTTATGGTAATCATTTTCATGGCTTCAATCTCTGAAACGCCTCCATATTTCACCACTTTCGCAGCTTCCTGATTTAAGCGCCTTCCCATTTCTGCATCATCCGAATTTATGGCGGTTACCACCCCTTGCTTCGTTAAAATAGCCGCATTATACGGAATGGCATCATTCACTTCAAATTTATACGCCCACCAATCAGAAAAAGTGGAAGCATACGCCCCATGCGCTTTTAATTGATTAGCAACCTTGTAACCCTCCAAAATATGCGTGAATGTGTTTATTCTAAAGTGTAAACTATCGGCCACATTCATCAGCATGCTAATCTCCGATTTGATGTACGAATGACAGGTAATATAGCGCTCATCATGCAATATCTCCACTAGCGCATCTAATTCCAAATCTCGCCTAGGTGGATTTGCTCCGTTTTTACGTTCCTTTTTGGTCGCATTAGTAAATGTGCTCCATGATTCCTCATACTTTTTTGCACGGGTAAAAGCATCCATATATAGCTGCTCCACACCCATTCTAGTTTGTGGAAACCGCGTGGTAGACCTAAAATCACCATTGGATTGGGTAACGTTTTCGCCCAAGGCAAATTTGATGGATTTCGCGTTCGATTTCAATTTCAATTCCTCGGCTCCAAGTCCCCACCTGAGCTTAATAATTTGCGCCTGACCACCAATTGGATTTGCCGACCCATGCAGCAATTGGGCACTGGTAACCCCTCCTGCTAATTGGCGATACATGTTGATGTCATCTGGATTAATCACATCGCCAATTCGTACTTCGGCTGAGTTGTTTTGACCCGATTCATTCACCCCTCTTTTTATGGCAATATGCGAGTGTTCGTCAATAATTCCAGGCGATAAATGCATTCCTTGGCCTTCTATTTCCTGGTAGCCCGGATTATCAATTCGCTTGCCTACAGCCTCAATTTTTCCGTTAGATATCGCTACCGAACCTTTAAAATTTCCGGTGGAATCGCTCGTCCAAATCATTACATTCTTTATGAAATAATTTTGTTGATTGGGTACCACTGTATCACCAAAAGCCATGTTTGGATAAAATACCTTTCCACGTTGTTCAAGCACCTTTAGGCTATCTCCGTAAGAGGCAATGGAAATACTTTTTTGCTTAATAGCTGTCCAATCCGCCCAATTTCCATTAGCATCTTGCGCTTTTCCATCCATTATCTTTCCTTTAAAATTCACCTTTCCAACCATTCTTAGTGGCCCCGGATTTTTGTGGTTTCCTTTCTCAAATTTGATGGTCAGCAAATCATTTTCAATGCTAATCGCTCCTTTTTGAGGGTCTTCTGCCGTTCCACCCATGGTAGTAGAAATGGCGTACCCTTTCTTGGTTTCAATAATATCCATTTGATACAACACCCCTCCTAAATTCATATTGTAATTTCCGGTTGGATTTAAAGTCAGCACATTCTCAATAATGTTTCGTTTTCCTAGCGTCCAATTTTCCAACACCTTTGATTTTGTTTTAAAAACGTCCTCATCGGTAATAAAAAAATTAGCTAGTTTTCCACTCTCCAACGTACCCATATCTGCTGTCATTTTTAACATTTTAGCCGGATTTTCAGTAAGCGAGGCCAATGCGGTGTTTTGCGGCAATCCGTAGCGAATAGCTAAGCGTAAATTGTCCCAAAATTCCGTTGGGTTAGCGGTAGCAGATAGCGCAAACGCTACTCCATTCTCACTCAAAATAGCCGGGTTGGATGGCGCTAATTCCCAATTTTTCATATCTCCCAAACTAACGTATTCCGCGTCCAATGGGTCGGATACATCATACGGTTTTGGAAAATCTAATGGGATAATTAATGATGCTCCTAAATTTTTAATCGCCTCTATTCTTTTGTATTCATCTCCGCCTCCAGTAATGATAAATGAGGTTTCAAACTCCTGTCCAATTTTAGCGGCTCTTAATATAGATTGGTACCCTTTGGCATCAAAAATTTGCGGCAAATCGGCATTTTCATTTATGGCTTGTAGGGAATAATTAACGGGTTTTTTATTGGAAGTTTCATACCACTGCGCATCATACCTAGCTTGTCTAAATAGCGCAATAGACCCCATTAACGAAGTTGGATAAGCTTGCGCGGAATTTCCTTTACCAAAACCGTAAAATGCGGCTCCCTTTTCGCGTAAAATAGCCGAGCCTTGCGTGTTTTCTCCCAGCGAAACTAACACACCCGTTCCACGCATTATTCCGTTAAATGGATGCGAAAGCGTTACGCCAAACCCCATGTTTCGGAGGGTTTCTGCTGTTTTTTTATCGTATTCAAATTGCGTAGCGGCCACCGTTTGTGGGTGAATTGCATCGTTCCAATAGGTTGTTCCATTGTTTTTAGCCACATATTCTGGCCTCATCATCTTTTTGCGCTTCGGCACTTCGGGCAATCCGTAATTACTCACCAATTCTATAAAAGAAGGGTAAATGTACTTCCCGTGTAAATCTAAAATAATGGCGTTGGGTGGAATCGTGATTTGACTTCCCACCCCAATAATTCGGTCGTCTTTTAGGAGTAACGTACCCGACTCAATTTCAGCGGTAGAAGAAATAACAATATGCGCATTCGTAAGCGCGTAAACCGAATGAATAGGTGTATTTACCCCATTTAACGGGATGGTGTTTTGCGCCCAACTATTTAGCACTAAAACACTCACAAAAAGTGTAATTAAAGATTTCAATCTCATGGTAACAAATGTATTTAAATTGAATGTTGTTAGTGACCTGTAACCACAGAGTTTTAAACATAAAAGCCACCATAAGTAGGGCTTATGATGGCTTTCTAAATTTAATTTTCTACTTTATGGAAGTACGATTCTTTGGGTGCGATTTGTACCATCTACTAAGGTATAGTTTACCAAATAAACTCCCGCATCCAAGGTGTTTATATCCATTTTAATGGTGCTGCCATGGCTAGCATTATTCGCAACCACTTGGCCGGTAATATTCATTAAGCGTACATTAATTATTTCATTTTCTACCGCTAAAGAGGAAACCACCACTTCATTATCGGCTACAAAAACCATCACTTCATTTTGGGTGATTTCATTTACCGAGTTCACCACTCCTGTGCCTGAAGTGCCGCTACTTTTTTGGTGAATTACATGTAAATAAAATCGGTTATTCCATTCTTTTGGCGGACTCGTAAAATGATACGGTTTAGCTTTTAAATCGTGAAACGTTTTCATGTATTTGTCCTCAAGCAAAACATCCTTATTCGCTAAATTACCCAATAACGAATCTATACTTATGGTGTAGTTTGACGTTTCATAGGTTTGAAAATATAACGGAATAATTTTGGTTTCGGTAGTGAGTTCAGCTAAGCCATTAAACACCATTTTTTCCGTGCCAATTCTAGATGCAAAGTTGAATCCCGAATTTTCCATTTTCACTGCATCATACGCCCGGTCTCTTCCATCCTTGGCATTGATATCAAAATACAATCGGGTGTTATCCGAAACATTTTTAGCATTGGTGGCCTTTAAATAAATGCCGGTAAACGAGTCAAATTTTCTAAAATTATTATTGGTGTTGGTTCGCATACTATTGGTAAAGGATGCCGTTCCTATTAGTCCATCTGTGGTAGTACTTGCATCCACATAAAAACCTTGACAAGAGGCTAAATGAGCACCATCTGTATTATTAATAGTGGTGTAAGAAGCAGACGCATCTATTCCTAAACCGGGGTTGTACAAATACACCGCATTGGTGATTATTCCCGAGTTGGTGGTTAAAAATGAATTTAAGCTTATCGCAGAAGGATACGGATTACTCAGTAAATTCCAATCGTTAGAACCAGAGGTTACAGCACCACTGCTTCCATAAATATTGGCGGTAATCGTTCCATTATTTAGCGAAGCGCCCGATGTTTTTCTAAAATCATATTTATTGCTCGTGTTACCTACAATAAAATACCCTCTGCCTACATCAAAATTTCCATCAGGCGTTCCTTCCGGACTTTCAATAACATTTCCAGAAGCAATTACAAAACTATTACCGTAACAAGTAATGGTAGACCCTACCAAGTAATCATGTTTCCAGGATTGGTCAGAGGCTTTAAATACAAAAAAATCACAATCATTATGGTTGGTGAAAACATCTTTTATTCCTATGGCAGTTGCAAACGGGCTACCCCATGCATTGTAATCTGAGCTAGCAGCATACCCTTCACGCTCCACGCTAATTATTCCGGTGCTGGTCAACGAGCCGGTTGACGTTATGGCTAAGGATGCATTATTTTCCACATACAAACCAGTATTTACCGTTACTGTTTCGGTAGAAATACTCACTCCTGCATCAGGTAAAATTCGCAATACATCCAACACGGCTCCATCCACAAATGTGGCTTCACCTCGCACAACTACAGCTTCGGTGGAACCTGTGGCGGCCGAAGGTGCTGAATGCGCATATCCGGTTTCGGCATGCCAAGCCCCATCCGAATAAGCCATTTTAACTTTGGTTAAATCTTCATGGCTGGTATACGAACCCGGAGTGGCATTGGAGGCTGCATCATCAATGTTTCCTGTCCAATAGCCCGTTGGTAATTGAAAAACTCTTTTTCCGGTACTTCCCGTAAATTCTTTGGTTTCATCAATGATAGTTCCATCATCCGCCCCTTCGGTACCGCCTAATTTTAATACAAATTCCTTATTGTTTCCAAAATTATTAATGGCTGTTCGATTATAATTTACGGAATAGCCAGTATTAGCCAAATCTACTCCCCATGTAGATTCAAAATTAGCTTGCGAACGATTTCTATTCAATATTAAAAATCCATTTGCAGGCACCACGATTGTTCCACTTATATCCGTACTTAAATCCACTACTTCACTCAAAGAAGCCGCATTATTCACAATCATTTTAGCCCCAGCTAAACTGATATCCGATGCGGTAGTGTTATATAATTCGATATAACTGTAATCTGAAATGGACGCATGACGGGCGTATTCCGTAATTAAAACCTCACCTACTCCGGGAGGTGCAAATGCAATAGACCTTTCGTAGCCTTTACTCCAAGAGGTACCTTTTCGGGTAAAAACTTTCACATAATATGTGTTTCCAGAAGTCACTCCCGTAAAATTAGTCGTAGTCAATCCGCCTTTGTACAACACGGTTCCACCCAACAAACTAGTGCCACTTCCTAATGCTGAATTGGCGGTATAGGCCGTTCCATCTCCGGTAGGTAGCCCCGCTGAAATGGCGGAACCTGCATTTCCAACCACTAGTACTTCATCAAAATCGGAAACCGGGTTACTCCAATGCAAATTAATGGAGCTCACATCCGGCAAATCGTATAATCCTTGCACATTCGAAATGTTTTCGGTGACCGTTACATTATCAAAAAGGTGGGTTTTAGTTCCTGCATTATTATAGGTTCTAACTACAATTTGAACCGTAGAACCAAATAGCGAGTCGTGCGTGGCAACTGCAGCTGTAAAATCATCGGTATTATCTCCATTTGAACTGAAAAGCGTTTCCGTTCCTCCATCTAGTTTGTAATACACCCGGATGTATTCCGTTCCGGCTAAATTACCTGTTTCAGCTACATCCACACTTAAATCAACCGAGGCTACGGTGGATATATCTTTAATGGGAGAATACCAAACTGCTTCACCATCCACATCTTTAGATTCAAATTGGAGCGAGGCATTTACTTTAAAATAATCGGTTGATGCGGTTAGGCTAGTACTCGATACATCAATGGTCCACGTCATTCCAACCGTGTCGTACGTAAAAGGTGCAGGGCCAACCACTCCTTTGCCGCTTTGAGCCGTAAAGCTTTCATCGTAAATAGAAACTTGAGAATAACTGGTATTGCAAAAAATAACGAGTGTTATTAGCAGAATTTCTGGGATAATTTTATTCATTGTGCGGTGGTTATATGTTTGTAATCCACAAATATAACTTTTTTACTAAAACCTATTTTTCGAACGTTTTTTACCAAATGGTTACCATTTATCTTCTATTTTTGGAAGATAATACCCCAAATGTATGAAATCCACGTTTTTATCCGATTTAGAAAAAGAGCAAATTCTAACCAATTATCTTGATATAGTTTACCATACTCTTGGATATCATTTTCAAAGAATCACAGACTTATCGCGTCAATTAAAAGGCATGGATTTGGTAATTTCTCTAAATAATCAAGATTATATAATGGATGAAAAAGCCCAATTACATTACCTCAATAAAGACCTACCCACTTTTACATTTGAAATTTCTTACCTAAAAAATCGCACCCATAAAATAGGCTGGCTTTTGGATTCGCAAAAAGAAACAGATTACTACTTTTTAATTACCGGAATTATGCTTCACTCGTCTAATCTACACACCATTAAAGATTTAGCTTCCTGTAAAATAACGAGTGTGAACAGGCAAAAATTGATTTCCTACCTTTCCCAAATAAACCTAACCACTGAACGGCTTCAAGAGTATGATTTTGACATTCGAAATCGAGAAATTTTTGGGAAAACGAGCATTAAAGAAATTCCAAGAAATAAGGGATGTATTTACTTTTCTAATCAACTCAATGAGCAACCTATCAACCTTCAATTCCGATTAGCGCACTTGATAGAAATTGGCGTAGCCAAACAAATTTACCCTACGCGTTAATTTGTTTATACAATTGCTTCGCTACTTTTTCAATTACCCCTACCACCAAGGCGTTTCCCATAAAAAACGCACGTTTGGTATCGGTAATTCCATCCAATTTGGTGTGATTATCCGGAAACATATTTAATCGCTCCAGCTCTAAAGGTGTTAACCTTCGAAATCCTTTTTCAGTTTGTATTACATGCTTAAATCGAGATGCCGAAGCGCCTCCTTCTCCGGTAATTATGGTTCGGGAAGCATTGTCCAACGCATCTGGAAATATCATACCTCCTTCGCTGTAATTGTATGTAAATCCTTCTTTAGTGGTTCGGGTTTCCTTTTTTGCGCCTTTTAAATAGTTCCATTTAGAAAGGTCGCTTGCCTTAATTTCAAATTCGGCTGGCACCTTTTCTTCTTGCAACACATCCCCCAAAACAACTCGCTTGCCGCTGTATTTTGGTGTAGATTTTAAGGTGGCCACTTCTCCGTTAATTAGTAACCCAGTATTTAAAAATGGCGACTGTTTTCCTCCTAGATTAAACTCTTCCGTAATTTTCACTAAATCGCCATTCAATGCTACTTTTTGTATCGAATTGGATGACATAGCGTCTACCGGAAATGCTTGCGCCATTGTGCCTTCTTTGGTAAGCCAAGCCAAATTTCCAGCCTTTATAACGCGTTGATAAAGCGCGGTAGATTTATGATACGCTAAAAAGAAAACCCGTCTTCTTCGTTGCGGCATTCCGTATTCGGCTGCATTAATCACCCGCCATTCCACGGCATAACCCAACTCATCTAAGCTCTTTAACATCACCCCAAAATCACGACCTCTTTGTTTGGCAGGCGATTTTAACAACCGGTCCACGTTTTCTAAAAACAGGTATTTAGGCGGATTCTTTTTTTGCTGCAAAATGTGATGAATAGACCACCATAAAACCCCTTTTTTACCAATAAGCCCTTTCGAATTATGTAGCGTGGTAGCCACCGAATAATCCTGACAAGGAAACCCGCCTACCAACAGATCGTGCGTGGGAATAGTGGCTATATCCACGGTAGAAATATCTTGATTGGAATGATTTTCTGAACCAAATCGAGCCTCATACACCTGCGAAGCATGCTGGGTTTTGGTGGATGGCTCCCATTGATTACTCCAAACTATTTGAAAGGCTTTATTTGCGCGATTGAGCCCTAATCTAAAGCCTCCAACGCCTGCAAATAATTCAATCACCTTAATTTGTTTGTTTTTCATCTAGTTCAAAAAGTTGCACAACATTAACCATAAATACCAAAACAGCTCGCTATTATTTGCGGAAATCTCATTCGCATTCCGCTATTCCCCTCTTAATTTTTTCAGTTTACATTTGTTGCATATAATTTTAGTGCTGTGAACGAACGTCAAACAAATATTGAACTATTAAAAGTGCTCTTTTCTCATCGAAAACAAATTTTGCTTTCCAGCATTCTTTTTTTCGTGGTTTCCTTAGCAATCACTTTTTTCATTCCTAAACAATACGTTTCAACCGCCATTATTTACCCTACCAAATCCAATTCTATCAAGGATGTTTCTACCAATCCATCCATTGGGTTTGAAATGCAAACCAACCGACTCATTCAGCTTTTGGAATCGAATAAAATGAGAGATTTAATCGCTCAAAAATTTGATTTAGCTACCTATTATGGAATAGATACGTCTGCCTTAGGTTGGAAACATTCGCTAAACAAACAATACGCGAAAGATTTTTCATTTACACGCACCAAATACCTTTCAATAGAAATATCGGGTACCATGAAAAGTGCAGCGTTGGCCGCAAATTGTGTCAACGCAATGGTGACCTACATCGACACACTGCGCAAAGAAATTTTTCTAAAAAACACCGTGTTATGGGTTAATGACTTATCTCAAAAACTTTCGGGTCAGGAACATAAAGTAGATAGTCTCCTTTCTATTTTGTTTTTATCCAACGACCAAAACACCCCATTGGCATTAGCTGAAAACAAGCAGACTTTCATACGAAATAGAAAAGAAAATGCGACCATTTTACAAGGCGATGCCATTGTAGAAAACGTGATTAAAAACAACTACTCCGTGCGGACCGAAAAACTCATTAATGAATACTACATGGAATTGGGAATTTTGAATCGGTTTCAATCAGATTTAATTCAAGGAAGAAACCAATTATCACAGCCATTTCCAAAGGTGTATGTTTTTTCTAATGCCGAAATTGATGACGCCAAATCCTCCCCTTCCTATAAAATAAATGGCCTTATTGGAGGTATAGCAGGCTTCCTATTAAGCCTATTTTATGTGGTTGGAATTAATAAATGGAACCAACTTTCCTCTTACTTGAAAGATGCATAAAACCCCCAACAAACTTGGTGAGTTTAGGCTAATATTTTTAGCAATCTTAGGAGTTTTGTTCCTCTATTTTTCTTTGATGCAAGACCCCACAAAAGCGCCATTGGTAGTGTTAACAGGGGTTGCAAGTGTAGTGTTGCTACCCTATTTTATCCAAAATATTTCGTTTGCCTTACAGCTTATTATTTTTCTAGTTCCTTTGTCCATTGATGTGGCTTTGGTAGGCGAAACAAAGGTTTCTCTTCCCTCCGAATTATTACTTATCCTTCTTTCGATAACCATATTGGTGAAATGGCTTGGTGGAATGAAAATAGATTTCAGCCTGTTAAAACATCCGCTAACCCACCTGCTACTTTTAGATTTAGGATGGACTATTTGCACCTCCATATTTTCAGAAATTCCAGCGGTTTCCTTTAAAAGAACACTCATCAAAATTCTTTTTATTGCCGTTTTTTATGGGGGTATTTTACTGTTTTTCAAAAATCAAAAAACTTTTCAGCGCTTGTATTACGTCTACGGAATCGGGTTGATTATTCCTATTCTCTACACCACTTATAGACACGCTAGTTTAGGACTCAAACAAAAAAATTCGATATTAATTAGTCATCCATTTTTTGCGGAACACACCATTTATGCAGCGGTGGTAGCGTTTGTTTTACCATTTTTTATATTCAAATTATTCCAATCTAAAAAATCCTTTCCTTTCGTTTTCGGTGTGTTTTCATTGCTTGTTGTTGCCGTGACTTTATCCTACTCTCGAGCCGCATGGATTAGCTTGGTGGTGGCGCTTCTGTTTTACATTTTAACGCTTTTCAAAATAAAATTTTATCCGCTTTTAACTGGGATTGGAATCGTTCTGCTTATCGGGGTTTTTAATTTTAATTCGGTGTATGATGAAATGAAACGTACCAATGCTAAGTACGGTGATGAAATTTCTCAGCACCTAACTTCGGTGACTAATCTACAGAATGACGCCTCTAATTTAGAACGCATAAACCGATGGGTAAGTGCCGTAGAAATGTTTAAGGCTAAGCCCCTTACCGGTTTCGGTCCAGGCACCTATCAATTTGTGTATGACCGGTTTCAAGAAACCCGAAATATGACCCGAATTAGTACTCACTTTGGTGATAAAGGGAATGCGCATTCAGAGTATTTAATGTACCTGGCTGAAATGGGGATCATTGGGTTTTTGCTTTTTATTTCCACCCTTTTTTACAGCCTATTTCTTGCATTAAAACTTTTGCAAAAACCCTTAAATTCTGAATCCAGACAACTGGTATTTGCCGCCATTCTTGGATTGATTACTTTCTATATCCATGGGTTATTCAACTCCTTTATAGATTCCGAAAAAATTGCGGTTTTGTATTTTGGCAGTCTCGCCATTCTGGTTTGGGTAGATAAAAAAGGAAGCCTTAATAGGTATGAAAATGAGATGGATTCCGATACCTAAACCAACTCCATTTTATAGCAATAATCCAATTGGGATATTTAGTGTCCATTTCCTCATCCGAAAAATTTTTAGGGTAATTTAATGCCAAATTTGCCTTCTGCAATAGCGTATCTGCCTTCCCAATCGCTAGTAATTTTTGCGGAATTTGTTTCCTTTTTAATCGTGCTATATTATTTAATTTCCTTCCTCTCGAAACCTTTTTAATCTGATTATCTCCGGTAATGTTTTTATACGAATTAGGCTTTTCAAGTGCTGCCTTTTCATAAGTAATCCCCATGGTTTTACACATTTTAGCCAACTCCATTTCTGGAAAGTCGCAAAAGTTTTCATACTTGAAAATGGGGGCTTTTAACGCCACTAATTTCTTTGCAAATTTTAAATATCCGGTTGAAAAATTGGGTGGGCAATTTCTAGAAATCCACACATCATACGCATCCCTCACAAATGAAATAATGGTTAAGGGAATAACGCCTTCCAGTATTTTTACGGATGAAAATTCATATTCTGGCTCAAAATTATTTAATACATGAGGCGTGAAATCCGCAAAACTAAAATCTCTTATTACCAAAATTTTCTGGTTTTGCTGGCAATATTCATTAAGCTCAAGTACCATTTCTAGGTAGGTGCCCTTACGGATATCAATTCCATACCAATCCTTCACTTGTTTTTTAATGGATAACGAAGCGCTTGTATTAGGGTTCACCTCAGAAAGTAAAATCACCCCATCCAATTGAGATAAAACACTGGATAAAAGTGTACCTCCCGACCTCGAATAATTTAATAATAGAATTGCCAATTTTCAGATTGATTTTTTTGAACGTTACAAAGTAACTTTTTTTATAGAAATTGCGTCCTACACTTTATACAGTTATCAAAGCTAGACACCATAAATTTATGGTAGATTTGCTATCCACCATTTTAAATGAAAACAATCAATCATTCTAATCAAAATAGTATTCTAAAGGCTTTAGCTTACTACGATGTGTTCAATTTCCCCTTGAATGCAGACGAACTTTTTCGTTATTCTGATTTTACCAATAAAAACGATTTCACTACGGCACTTAGCCAATTAGTTAACGAGCACATAATATTTCAAATGGGTGCCTACTACACCCTACAGCCCAGCGAAAACATAAAACTAAACCGAATTGCTGGCGACCAAAGGGCCAAAGAATACACCTATCAAGCCTACAAGAAATCAAAGCTCATTGCCAAGTTTCCGTACGTGAAAAGCGTACTTATTTCGGGCTCTTTATCCAAAGGAACGATGGGGGAAGATGGCGATATCGACTATTTTATTGTGAGTAAGCCAAATCGGTTATGGATAGCTAGAACGCTTTTGATTTTATACAAAAAAGTGTTTTTACTAAATTCCAGAAAGTATTTCTGTATCAATTATTTAGTAGATGAAAACTCCTTAACCATCGAACAACAAAATAGATTCACGGCCACCGAACTAGTGACTTTAATACCGATGACCAACCCTGCTATTTACGATGAAATGATAGCAAAAAACGGTTGGATAAAGTCCTATTACACTTCCATTATTCCAAAATTCTTAAAACCCATTTCGGTTGGACGAAGCGGATTTCAAAAATTAATAGAGCCCATTTTTGACACCAAAATTGGCGATATATTGGACGATTTCTTTATGAAAATTACCCTCAAAAGATGGGTGCAAAAGTTTGGAGAAATGAGCCCCGAAGATTTTAAAATAGCGCTTCAAACCTCCAAAACGGTTTCCAAACATCATCCGAGTAATTTCCAAAAAAAGGTGTTGGCCGGTTTTGAAGAAAGAATGACTGTTTTAACCCAAAAATTGGCGGCTACTCAGCACATTTCGAATTTAAATGAAGACCAATGACCAAGATATTATTTAGTCATAGCTACTATTATAAATTAGATTCTAAACAATGGAAAATGGGGACGCCTTACCCGCCATTGGGAACTATTTATGCAGCTTCATTTATGCGAGAAAATGGCTATGAGGTCTCCTTATTTGACGTTTGCTTACGCGACCGACCCGATGAAATTGAAGCAATTCTAGTTCGAGAACGCCCGCAGTTTTTGGTGTTATATGATGACGGATTCAACTACCTCACCAAAATGTGCCTCACCACCATGCGAGAGGCTGCTTTTGAAATGATGGCAATCGCTAAAAAATATGATTGTACCATTTTAGTGAATAGCTCTGATTCTACCGACCATTTTGAAAAATACTTGTCGCATGGAGCAGATGTAATTCTGCTAGGCGAAGGTGAAATCTCGTTATTGGAAACCGTTCGGGCGTTGGAAAATAAAACGGATTTAACGGACGTAAAAGGGTTGTGCTATACCTCTGATTCTGCAATTATTCAAACCGGAAAACGAGCCGTATTAAAAGATTTGGATACACTTCCACAACCTGCTTGGGATTTGATTGACGTGGATTCTTACAAAAATATTTGGGCAGGTCGCGGGCATTCTTTTGCGCTAAACATAGCCACCACCCGTGGGTGTCCTTACCACTGCAATTGGTGCGCAAAACCTATTTACGGACAACGCTACAACACCCGCTCACCGCAACGCGTTGTGACCGAAATAAAAATGCTACAGCACAAATTTGGGGTTTCAACTTTCTGGATGTGCGATGATATTTTTGGACTCAAACCAGGCTGGGTACAATCATTTAACCAAGAATTAAAACGCGAACAGTTACAAATTCAATACAAAATTCAAAGCCGTGCTGATTTACTTTTAGTGGAAGACAATATTGATTCGCTAGTTGATTCCGGTTTATATGAAGTGTGGATTGGTGCGGAAAGCGGCTCTCAAAAAATATTAGATGCCATGAAAAAAGGCACTAAAATTTCTCAAATCCAAGAATCCACTCAACTGCTACAATCCAAAGGGGTGCGGGTTGCCTTTTTCTTGCAATTTGGGTACCTCAACGAAACCAAAGATGATATTGAGGCCACTATCAAAATGCTGCTCAATTTTATGCCCGATGATATCGGGGTAAGTGTTTCCTACCCTTTGCCCGGTACGGAGTTTTACGACATTGTAAAATCTCAATTAAGCGAAAAGGCCAATTGGACCGATTCGGATGATTTGGCCTTGATGTTTCAAAATACGTTTAATCAAAAATATTACAAAACATTGCATCGCTACGTGCATAAGGTTTTTAGAAACGCACAGGCCAAACAAGTGGTGGCTCAGCAAGGGTTTTCTTCCATTTATGGATTAAAAGCATGGGCCAAACAAGTATATTACTATCCCATAATTTCTCGGTTAGAAAAGGAATTGAAATCGTTAAGTAATTTAAATTAATGGCGGCCCATTTTGACCATACCGCTGGTAATTACGACCAAGATTTTACTGCTTCGCCTATTGGTAAAGTGCAACGTGAGCTGGTATTCAAATCGTTAGATAATTGTTTTTCTGCCACTTCCGCATCCAACATATTAGAAATTAATTGTGGCACGGGCGAAGACGCTTTGCATTTTGGGGAGTTAGGAGCGCAAGTTTTAGCTACCGATATTTCGAGCGAAATGGTAAAAGTAACCCAAGCCAAAACCCACCATTTGCCAAATGTAAGCTGCCAGGTTTTAGATATAAATAAACTGGATAATCTTTCAAATAGCGGACACAAAACACGCTATGATTTGATTTTTTCCAATTTCGGAGGATTGAATTGTTTAACAGAAAATGACCTTCGTGCATTTTTTAAAAACGCAACTAGTTTATTAAAGCAAAACGGTTTAATAGCGTTGGTAATTATGCCTAATTTCTGTTTATGGGAAACAGTATATTTTGCTACCAAACTGCAATTTTCAAAAGCATTTAGAAGACGCAAAAAATCGGGAGTACTCGCTAATGTAGCTGGGCAAAATGTACCTACTTTTTACTACTCCCCTTCCCAAATAAAAGATTTTGCAACAGGGTTTACCGTGCTAAAAACCACTCCTATCGGATTTTTTACTCCTCCTTCTTATTTGAATCCATTTTTTGCAAACCGACCTAAATCCTTAAAAAAATTGGCAAAACAGGATGAAATGCGATTAAACAAGGCATATTTAGCTTCGTTTTCGGACCATTTCTTAATTTGCCTTCAAAAAAATTAATGGACGTTTTTCTCACACACGGTTATTTCATCCAAGAAGATGAAGCGGAGCAAAAAATAATGCGTCCCTACCCACCTTTGGGGTTGCTGTATATTTCGGCTTACCTCAAACAAAACAACCTTTCGGTAACTGTTTTTGATGCCACTTTTTCTAGCTATAGCGAACTTCAAAAAGCATTGCTAACCCACCAACCCAAAGTGATTGGGGTGTATGCCAACCTAATGACGAAGGTGAACAATATCCGATTGATGCAATGGGTGAAAACACAACCCGAATTAGCGCATTCCAAAATAGTAATGGGCGGACCAGATGTAACCTACAATTATCAAAATTACCTGCGTTTTGGGGCTGATTTTATCGTTATTGGAGAAGGAGAACAAACCATGCTAGAGCTGAGCACTCGCATCATTCAAAACCTTCCTTTTACTGAAATTACGGGCATTGCCTACGCTTCGGATTCGGAATTTGTGAAAACGGCACCGCGCGAAAAACTGAAAGATTTAAGCCAACTTCCATCTCCCGATAGAGCCGCTATTGATTTGAATCTGTATTTGAAAGCGTGGAAAAAACACCATGGTACCAACACGCTCAATATTTCTACCCAACGCGGATGTCCCTATACCTGCAAATGGTGCAGCACCGCTGTGTATGGACAAAGTTACCGCAGGCAATCTCCAGTTTTGGTGGCCAATGAAATTGAAGAACTTATTGCCACTTATCAACCCGATTCTCTTTGGTTTGTAGACGATGTTTTTACGGTAAATCATCGTTGGTTAGGTGAGTTATATAGCGAGTTTAAAAGTCGAAAAATCAAAATTCCTTTCGAAATAATAACCCGTGCCGAACGGCTAAATGAAACCGTGTTGCAGCAGCTAAAAGAAATGGGTTGTAGCAAAATATGGATAGGCGCTGAAAGTGGCTCGCAACGCATTATCGACCTAATGGATAGGCGCGTAAATATCGATTTGGTACGCGACATGATTATCAAAACCCAAGAATTTGGAATAGATACCGGAACCTTCATTATGGTAGGTTATCCCACCGAAACTGAGGAAGATATAGCGCAAACGGTGCAATACCTCAAGGATGCTAACCCTACCAATTTTACCATTACGGTAGCTTACCCCATAAAAGGAACGGGCTTATATGAACAGGTTTTGAGTAAAATAACTACTCAATTAAATTGGCATGAATCTACCGATAGAAACATCGATTTTAAACGTACTTATTCTCGTAAATATTACGATTATGCGGTTCGCTATATTGTGAATGAAGTGGGAAGCTACCACGAGTTTCAAAAACCGAATTCCAATAAATTTCAAGCCACAAAAATGAAAATGAAATCGATTGTTTCATCCTTTTTAATGCGCGTAACCAAATGATCACTAAATCGTATTTTTATCGCATGCCAAAAGCCGCAACGGATAGCGCCAATTACAATTTAATAGCACCACAAAGTGAGTACTAAACTTATCATTTTCAATCCCCGAAGCGCGAATGAAAAACATCGTATTCCTAATTCCATATTGCAGGTAGGCGCCTCTATTCATGGCAAATTTGATTATGTATTTATAGATGGAAATCTTGAATCAGACCCCTTGGCCAAAATCCTTGACCTTCTATCTACCGGCACCTATCAATACTTTTGTTGCACCGTAATGCCCGGACCGCAATTGCGTCAAGCCATTCCTTTTACCAAAGAAATAAAACATCAATTTCCTAATGTTACCGTGATTTGGGGCGGCTATTTTGCCTCCAATCAGTACCAAGTTTGTCTAAATTCTGGCGTGGTAGATTACATTATAAATGGCCCGGGCGATGTAGCTTTTCCTTCTTTAATCACCGCATTAGAAGAGGTAAACCTTCGGGCTATTAAAGACATAAAAAACATTGCCTATTTAGATGAAGATGGGGCTATTGTAAAAACGGCTAAAGAAGCATTGTTAGACCAAAATGCCTTGCCACCGCTTCCGTACCGCTATTTGGACCAACATTATTCGTTGCCCAACTACCTCGCCAAAACTTTTATGGGAAGCACCACTTTTTCATACCATTCCAGTATGGGCTGCCCGTTTACTTGTTCGTTCTGTGCCATAGTGCCCATTTTTAATGCCTCTTGGAAAGGAAAATCGGCCGAAGGGATGTATCAGGATGTAAAATATTTTAAAGATACCTACGGAATCAACGCCATCGAATTTCACGATAACAACTTCTTTACCTCACGAAAACGGGTAGTCGATTTTTCAAAACTAATTCTCCATGACGGCATAAAATATTGGGGCGAAGGGCGTATCGATACCATTAATCAATACTCGGATGAAGATTTGATATTGATGAAAAAAGCGGGATGCACTATGATTTTTTTAGGAGCCGAAACCGGCAACGATGAAGTGCTCAAACAAATGAATAAAGGCGGTACCCAAACCGGGAAAATGATAAAAGATTTTGCTCGTAGAATGGGTAGAATTGGAATAATTCCTGAAATGTCGTTTGTACTCGGAATGCCCGGTGACACCGAAGAACAGGTGTATAAACAGATTTTATGGGATATTAATTTCATTAAAGAAATCAAAGAAATAAACCCCGCTACCGAAATCATTATTTACCTCTACAGCCCCACACCTACCGAAGGGTCTGACTTATATGCGCAAATTCTAAAGGCTGGGTTTTCATTTCCTAATACCTTAGAAGATTGGATTTCGCCAAGTTGGGAGAATTTTGATTTACGTAAAAACCCGCTTACCCCTTGGCTCAAACCGTATATGATTGACACTATCAAAGATTTTGAAACGGTGCTAAATGGTAAGTATCCTACCGTTTCTGACTTTAGAATTACAGGATATAAAAAAACCATTTTACATCTACTTTCTAATTGGCGCTATCAAACCAATTTTTACAAATATCCGTACGAAATTAAATTGCTTCACAAAATTTGGAAATACCGCCAACCCGAAATTCAGGGTTTTTATTCTGAATAAACCATGAAAAGACTGATTCAAAAGCTGCTGCATCCGTTTTACAAAAAATACCACTTTTGGTATCATCGGAAACCACGTAAATATGCATTTAAACAAGTGTATACCATCGTTCAACCGGGAGTGTTTTCCCCTAAAAATACCATTAGCACTCGCGTGTTTTTGAATTTTATGGATGCATTCAATGTCCGCAACAAATCTGTTTTAGAACTAGGGTGTGGTAGTGGTATCATTTCCCTTTATATGGCTTACAAAGGGGCTAAGGTAACTGCTTCCGATATAAACGAGGTGGCACTTACTTCGCTCCACAAGGTAAGTCTAGCGCAAGCATTAGCGATAAATACAGTGTGTTCCAATCTTTTTGAAAAGCTAACGATTTCTGATTTTGATTTTATTTGTATCAATCCCCCTTATTATCCTAAAAAACCTGAAAACATGGCTGAAAACGCCTGGTTTTGTGGCGAAAACTTTGAGTATTTTGATCGCCTATTTCTTCAATTAAAAACCGCAAACCTACCTGCGCAACAAGTATATATGATACTCTCCGATGGGTGTGAATTGGATAGAATTAAAAGCCTAGCTCATCAATACCAACTGGATTTAACGCTCTGTTTTTCAAAAAAAATGACATTCGAAATGGCGTATATTTTTAGGCTAACACGTTTGAAATAAAACCCAATAGTACCTCGTGTTTTCATTTGCCGAACTCACTATTTACAAGACTACCAAAAATTACGATTCATCCAACTTCGGTAATTGGCATGGTTTATAACCCAATTCGCTTGTACCATTCGCTCATGGTAAAATCTTCGTTCGTTTTTTTAGCATGCTTTTTTTCCGACTTAAATTCACGAACAAAAAATGTAATTATTCCAATTAAACCAATCAAAATAACCACAAACAAACTACTAATTATCGCTACCGAAACTAATCCCATATTCTATCATTCATCTTCCTCACAGATGTACGATGATTAGGAGAAAAGGTTGGAAAATAACTGGCTTTTATTAGAAAATAAAAAGCGTAGCTCAAATAGTACAAAAAGCTTCAAGAAAAGCTTTGATAAAAAAGAATATTACCCCACACATGTTACGCCATAGCTTTGCTACCCATCTTTTAGAAAACGGGACATACCTACGATATTCAGGTTCTTCTAGGACATAATAGTTCCAAAACAACAGAAACATATACGCACGTTGCCATTAATCATATCAAAATCATAAAAAGTCCTATTGAAATATTAAATTTGGAATAGATTTATAACGTGGTTATATCACATACCAAAAAAAAATCGTGATTTGAAAATAATTCAGTAATTTTATAGAAAATTAAATAAAATGGAAACTATCCGAATTGACATAATAAACCCAAAAGCTAAAAATCTTCTAAAAGGTTTAGCAGATTTGAACTTGATAAAGATTAATAAAGAAAAATATAAATCGGACTTCTCTACTTTGTTAAAAAAATTAAGAGCTAAATCTAATGATGAAATTTCGTTAGATGAAATAACAAAAGAAGTTGAGCAAGTGAGAAAATCACGATATGAAAAATAAGAAGATAATCCTTGATACAAATCTTTGGATTAGCTTTCTGATTTCGAAAAAATTTAGTCAAATTGATGAACTAATTGAAAATAGAAAAATCATACTAATTTTTTCCAACGAATTGCTTGAAGAATTTATTGATGTTGTAAGCCGACCGAAATTTAAAAAGTACTTCACAAAAAAGGATGTTGAGAAAATTCTTGAGTATTTTGTCAATTTTGGAGAATTAGCAAGAGTTACTTCTGACATAAAAATCTGTCGAGACGAAAAAGACAATTTTTTACTAAATCTATCAGTTGATTCAAAAGCAGATTACTTAATAACTGGAGATAAGGATTTATTGATTTTAGAAAAGATTGAAAATACAAAAATTTTGACATTTTCTAAATTTAATGAACGAACTGAATAAAAAGTAAGTGGTACAACACAGTATAAACTTTATTGCTGGCTTCTTGCGTACTTGCGAAAGTCCTCTCGGACTTTCTTGGTCGGTAAATATTTACTAAATTAGTTGCTTGAAACACACAACAAATCATATACAATCACGTTGGCTACAATTCTCCTCTTTTCCCAAAAAAAAATAATTACTTTAAGGTAA
>TARA_R110002050_G_scaffold9983_1_pt1 | contig 23176 bp, 22 predicted proteins | sample TARA_R110002050 | Tara Oceans TARA_R110002050 (sample SAMEA4396988) | marine metagenome | biome: Polar Biome; feature: [DCM] deep chlorophyll maximum layer (ENVO:01000326); material: water (ENVO:00002006), including particulate matter (ENVO:01000060) such as... | depth 25 m
TTAAGAAAATCTACAACGCAATTAAAATTAAATAAGTATGATTGTTCGGTTTTTCTTTAATAGGTTAACATTGTATAACCAACACATTCTACAGAATGGGTTCATTGTAACAATTTGTATATAAAAAGCTAAAAATATAAGAGGGAAGGTTAAAGCAATTTATCGATGATATCCTCTTCGCTGATACCTTCTGCTTCTGCTTTATAGTTTTTGATAATACGATGGCGAAGTATACCTTTTACGACCACATGTACATCTTCTATATCTGGTGAAAATTTACCATGAATTGCAGCATTTGCCTTGGCGCCTAAAATAAGATTTTGTGATGCCCTTGGGCCAGCACCCCAATCTAAATATTGCTTCACATAGTCTGAAGCTGAATCTAAATTTGGTCTAGTACTGTTCACTAATTTAACAGCATACTCTACAACATTATCGGCAACAGGAATTCTTCGTATTAATTCTTGAATTTCTATAATATCCTGAGCGCTAAAAAGAGGATTTATAGTTTGCTTAATATTAGCGGTTGTATTCTTAACCACTTGAATTTCTTCTGCAACAGAAGGATATTTTAATTCTATTGCAAACATAAAACGATCTAATTGGGCTTCTGGCAAAGGATAAGTACCTTCTTGCTCAATTGGGTTCTGAGTAGCTAAAACAAAATATGGAAGTTCTAATTTATGCTGATGGCCGGCAATTGTAACCGCTCTTTCTTGCATTGCCTCTAAAAGTGCCGCCTGTGTTTTTGGTGGAGTTCTATTAATTTCATCAGCCAAAATGATGTTTGAAAAAATAGGCCCTTTAAGAAATTTAAAATTTCTATTCTGATCTAATATTTCACTACCAAGTATATCACTAGGCATTAAATCGGGAGTAAATTGTATTCTTTTAAAATCTAAACCTAAAGCTTTTGCGATGGTATTCACCATCAACGTTTTTGCTAGACCAGGAACACCTATCAATAATGAGTGTCCCCCTGTGTAAATTGAAAGCAAAATCTGTTCAATTACTTCATCTTGACCTACAATAACCTTAGCTATTTCCTTTTTAAGCTCGGCATGTTTTAAAACTAGGCGTTCTATAGCGGCAACGTCTGACATATATCTATTGCTTTACCCAATTGTTAGCGAACTCACAATTTCTGTTTTCGTCGTTCACACTAATATAGGTTTCTTCAATATGATCGTCCATCCATTTTTTAATGGCGTTATATTTCTTCTCGGTAAGTGCCAAATCTTGAATTTTAGTATAATCTTTTGAAAAGTCGGCCACATGCTCATCAAACCTATTGGTAATCTTTAAAATTTTATATTTAGGTGGCCCACCGCGGGGGTCTTGCTCTAAAACTGGGTACGTAATCTCATTATCCTTTATACCCTGTACTTGATTGTATAATGTAGGATCCATTTTTGTCAGCTCGAATCGTGAACTAAAATCTTGAGGATTTCTTAGCAGTCCGCCATCAAACTTAGTTTCTTTTTCATCAGAAAAATTCAGTGCGGCTTCGGCAAAAGTAAATTCTTTATTTATGATTTTTTTTCGTATACTATCTAATTCAGCTTTTGCTTCATCAAGCACATTTTGAGAAATTTCTGGCTGAACGAGTATATGCCTTATATCTAATTCTTGACCTCTAATTTTCTCAACAAAAATTATATGATAACCTGAAGGTGTTTCAAAAGGCTCAGAAACTTCACCTTCCTTTAGGCTAAATGCAACATCTTTAAATGCTTTATGAAATCCAGTTTCTTTAGTAATGCTGTAAAAACCACCTTTTGAGGACGATCCAGGGTCTTTAGAATACAATATAGCTTTAACACTAAAACTAGCATCATTATCTTCGACATCTGCTTTAATTTGATTTAATTTATCGACTGCTTTCTGTATCTCCTCGTCAGATGCCTTTGGCTCTTTTGTAATTTGAGCTATTTCTAATTCAGCACCAAAAATTGGACGTTCATCTTCAGGTATCTTGTTAAAGAATTGACGAACTTCTTCAGGTGTAATTTCAATTTCTTTAATAATATCTTGCTGCATACGCTCAGAAAGCATTCGCAATTTATTTATCTTATATAATTCTTCTCTAAAAGTCGCTTCATCTTCTTTCTTGTAATACTTCAAGACCTTATCCATAGAACCAATTTGTTGTACTAAAGATTGTAATTGACGATCACCTGTTGCATTAACCTCATCGTCAGACACCAAAATACTATCTTGAACAGCTTGGTTAGCGTATAAACGGTCTTCCATCAACTTACCTAAAAGGCCACAGTGAGTAATATCTTCTGTTGAAGCTCCCTGACTTTTTAAATCGATCATTGTTTTTTCGATATCAGAATCTAAGATCACATAATCACCAACAACAGCCGAAATACCATCTAATTTAATTTTCTTGAAATTGATTGATGAGTCCTTTTTAGCTACAGTTGCTTCGGCAACAGCTTCTACTGGTTCAACTTCATTATCGGTTACTGTTGGTATAGAATCTTGTGCTGAAACAACACTAGAGAACAGTATAACCGAACCGATATAAATACTATTTTTTACTTTCGAAAACTTCAAATTCTTTATCCTTGATTGCTTCATCTAATAATTCAGTTTCTAGTTTACGCAGGTAGTCCATTTTTCTGCGACTTAATAAAACTTGTTCTATGGTAGGCTTAATAAATGACAAAGGTGCAATTTCATTGACATCCTTTATTTCTTCAATTTTCCCCAAATATACCCCGATTGAATCCTCCAATTCAAAAAATTGTGAATTTTTTAAGTACTTATCGGCATTGTCGATGTTAATTGGGGGTATTTCTTCAAAAATTCTAGTAAATCGCACCCAAATAGAATCATTAAAATTCAACTTATTGAATTGCACGCCAATAGAATCTAGATAACGGACATCTTCTTCCTTAAACCTCTTCATCCGCTTGGACACCTCTTCTTTATCCATAAATCCCTTTGGCAAAGACACAAATCGTATTCTAGCAATTCTTTCTTTCAGCTTAAAATTTTCCTTTCCTTTCTCATAGAAAGTCTCTAATTGAGCATCAGTAATAATAGTATCTGTTGCTTGTGAAACCAAAGCTTCCTTATAAACGCGTGTATATAAATCTGTTCTATAATCGTCTACCAACGCATTGTACTCAGCTAATTTATCTTCAGACAAATTAATTTTGGCTTTTGACAGCAGTAATTGTTTCGATGCCCAGTTATTGATAAAGTTAACAGCAAAAGATGCACTGTCCCCTTTGGTCATGTTTTCAGTTATTAATGGCGCTAAATCTTCTTGAAACAAATAAGCATCGCCTACTCTGGCAATTGGGTTCTTCCGCTCTTCTTTTTTAAAAAGACCTTCACAAGAAACAATTACAAAAGACAGCAACCCTATTAGTAGGATAGAATATGTCCTATGGAATAAAAATTCTGATTTATTAAAAAACATCAAGCAAAAATAGCAATAACCCTATCGTGTGCAAATGCTTATTGATTTACTTAACATAAATTTTGGTGTTATAATATAAAACAAAACCTTATTATGGATAAAAAATGAAAAATTGCATTGTTGTAAACCATAACATATTGGCAAACGAACTAATCAATTTTAGGTAAATTTGCCTATATATAGTCGTTAATTTTAAAACCAACAATAACTTGAGCAGACAAATAAAATTACTTTGGGATTTCAGAGGTCCAGCTGCACTAAAAACAGCTGAGCACCATGAAAAGCATTTAAAAGAGTTTATTGCCATAGAAAATACAGTTCTTAATATCACAGGTTTTAAAGAAATCAATGATATGCACAGCATTGCGTTTATGGTAGTAGAAGAAAAAGAAATGATTTCGGTTAGGGATATGCTAAAACCCCATCGCGGAGAAGTATACACACCTAATAAAATTCACTAATCATGAAACAACTCTTATTTTTACTAAGTTGCGTTTTTTTAGGCTCTTGCTCTTCACAAGGGCAAAATTTAAATTTTCTTGAGACTGCTTTATCCTCGCAAAATCCAAAAATTAAAAGGGTGATGGATAATATTGCAAGCTATCAGGTTCAAATACGATATACACAAATTAATAGAAGAAATGATAGTGTAATTTTCACTGACTATGATTTTCAGGTGAACGATAGCAATTATTTTTATCCGGCAAGTACGGCTAAATTCCCAACTGCGGTATTGGCATTAGAAAGATTGAACACTACCGACACCCTATCCATGGATACCAAATACTATGTAGAAGGTGACACCATTCAAAGTACTTTCAAACAAGATGTGTCTGAAATTTTTGCAGTAAGTGATAATTTAGCAAACAATAGATTAGTAGAATTGTTAGGTTTCGAGGACATTAATAATACCTTAAGAAAAAAAGGCATTACACCCGTTAGAATAGCACATAGGCTTGGAGAGCATTCAGATAATCTAAGTACCAAGCCATTAATAATTTATTTAAATGATTCTACCACCGGTATAACCAAATCAATATTAAACAAAATACCTTTAGAACTAAACCTTTTGAACATAACTAAAGGTTCTGGTTTTTACGAAGATGATATTTTAATTAAAGAACCTTTCGATTTTAGCAGTAAAAATTACTTTCCCATTTCATCGCAACACAGTCTGATCAAAAGAGTCATATTCCCCCAAAATTTCGACATTAACGAACGATTTAATCTAAGCGAAGTACAACGTGAATATTTGTTATCAGCTATGCATACGGTACCTAGAAAAATAGGGTATGACCCTAAAATATATTATGATGGCTACTGCAAGTTTTTCATATATGGTGATACTAAAGAAAATATACCTGAACATATTGAAATTTATAATAAAGTAGGATTTGCATATGGAACATTAACCGATTGCGCCTATATAAAAGATACAGAAAAGAATATCGATTTTCTTTTAACCGCGACTATCTTAGTAAACAAAGATGGCATATTCAATGATGACGTTTATGAATATGATGAAATTGGCATTCCATTTTTAGCACAATTAGGAAGAGAAATCTATCAACAGGAATTAAAACGTAACTAATACCCGAAACCGCAAGAAAAATCATGCAAGATAATTCCAACAAAACAAGAATTAATAAATATTTAAGCGAAGCAGGTTATTGTTCTCGTAGAGCAGCAGATAAACTTATAGAACAAGGTAGGGTCACTATTAATGGTGCCGTTCCAGAAATGGGAACGAAAATCTCTACAGGTGATGTTATAAAAGTTGATGGCGAACTAATAAATGAACCAAAAGGAAAATCTACTTATTTAGCTTTCAACAAACCTGTCGGCATAGTTTGCACGACAGATACTGGAGTTGAAAAAGATAATATCATTGACTACATCAATTATCCGAAACGTATTTTCCCAATTGGTAGATTAGATAAACCCAGTGAAGGGCTTATTTTTCTTACTGATGATGGTGACATCGTAAATAAAATTTTGAGAGCTCGTAACAATCATGAGAAAGAATATTTAGTAACAGTTGATAAACCTATCACCATAGATTTTCTAAACCGTATGCGTAGAGGTATTCCCATATTAGATACGGTTACTAGAGAATGTGAAGTCTTTGATGTTAGTACGTATCAATTTCGAATTATTTTGACACAAGGTTTAAATAGGCAAATACGTAGAATGTGCGAGTATTTAGATTACAGAGTAAAGAAGTTGAAACGAATTAGAATCATGAATGTACATTTAGATGTACCAGTTGGAAAATGGAGAGACCTAACCGAAGAAGAACTGAAAGAGATTAATAGACTCGTGAGCTCGTCCTCCAAAACATTCGACAGTAACCAGTAAATTCAATACACCCCTTACTGTTTTTGCAATACAACAAACAGGCAAATTATCACGCAAAAATACAGCATAATCCACTAAAAATCATTACCTTAATATAAAAAAGAATCGTAATGAAAACATCACAAAATATCATACAGCAAAAGTACGGACCAAAGTTTCTACTATTTATTTTTCTATTTATTTGTACGGGAGCAAATTTAATTTTTGCCCAAAATTCTAATTTTACAGAATATACAGGTGAAGTTCTTGATTCGAACAATAAAAAACCTTTAGTGTTTGCTACGCTTACAATTGAGAACACTAATCACAGTACAATTACCAATTCAGAGGGGCAATTCGCTCTCAAGGTACCCAATGATGTCGTAAATGGAAATTTAGTCATTGGATTTTTAGGATATAAAACAAAGTCAATTCCACTAGCTCAATTGGATAAAAAAGATAGCAGGATATTGATGGATGAATTTGTAATGGCGCTATCAGAAGCAAGAATAGATGCTCCTAACGATGCTAAAGCCTTGGTGATGGAAACGCTTAATAAGAAAGGTGAAAATTACTTGAACGAGAATACTGTAATGACAGCTTTTTATAGAGAAACGATTAAAAAGAGAAGAACAAATGTTAGTTTATCAGAAGCAGTTGTAAATATTTATAAAGCTCCATATTCATCTAACAAAAGTGATGCGTTAGAATTATATAAAGCGAGAAAGAGTACCGATTATAATAAATTAGATACCGTCGCTTTAAAGCTACAAGGTGGCCCTTTCAATACATTATTTGTAGATATGGTCAAATACCCCGATTATATCTTCACTCAAGAAACCCTCCCCTATTATGACTTTTCATTTGATACATCTACTAGAGTAAATGATCAATTAATCTATGTGATCGATTTCAAACAAAAGCCAGAAATCATAGATCCATTATATAAAGGGAAATTATACATCGATGCAGAAAATAAAATTTTAACTAGCGCAGTCTACTCTTTGAACATTACGGACAGAAGATTAGCATCTCAAATGTTTGTTCTCAAAAAACCTCGGAATGCAGAGGTTTGGCCTACAGAAGTGTCCTATAGAGTGGATTATCGCGAAAAAAATGGAAAATGGTATTATGGGTATAGTAATGTACTTTTAGAATTTAAAATTAACTGGGATAAACGATTGTTTAATTCTGTCTATAGTATGAGCTGTGAAATGGCCGTTACCGATTGGGAGAAAAACATTGATAACTATATACCAAAATCAAAAAATAGGATCAAATCATCCATAATTTTAAGTGATGAAGCTATTGGTTTTGCAGATCCTAATTTTTGGGGTGAATATAATATTATAGAGCCGGAAAAATCAATTGAATCTGCCATCAAAAAAATTCAAAGACAATTACGAAGAGGTAAGTTTGATACTGATGGCACATCGAAACCTTAGAAGAATAATAGTATAGAAAAGCCCATCTATGTATTATAGATGGGCTTTTGTTTTGGGGGAAATTAAAATTACTTCGGCATTACAACTGTATCAATTGCATGTATAACACCATTACTTGCTGCTACATCTGCGATAACAACAGCAGCCATGTTGCCTTTTTCATCTTTCAACATTACTTTATCACCTTTTAATGATAAGATAATTGTACCCCCTTGTACTGTTTTAACAGGAAAAGCACCTTCATTACCCTTAATAGCTTTTACGACATCACCAGCCATATATTTCCCGGCAACAACATGATATGTTAGTAAACCAGCTAAAGCACTTTTACTTTCTGGTTCTAACAAACTTTCTACAGTACCAGCTGGTAGTGCTGCAAAAGCACTGTTTACAGGTGCAAAAACTGTAAAAGGCCCTTCACTACTAAGTGTTTCTACCAAATCAGCAGCCTTAACGGCAGTAACCAATGTTGTAAAATTTTCATTCCCAACGGCAACACCGACAATAGTTTCTGTTTGTGCAAACGATGTTGAAACAAACAACAAAAAGGCACTTAACGTTGTAATTTTTAAAATTCTCATAGTTCTTTTTTTTTATTTCTGTAAATGTAGTTAGTTACATTACATAAGAATCTTAAATTTTGTTTAATTTTTTTTTAAATATGTTAAACAATCTACAATATACTTGAAATCAGTAATTCAAAAAAATAGTTTTAAACCAATAATTACAGATTAACACCAACTCATTACTTGGAGTTATATGAATATTTTACCCGCTAGAAATTTTTAGATGTGAGTGATATGCTTATTAACTACTTAAGATAAAAGATCTTATAGTAGAATAATACATCTGAGAAATTAGAAAAACAATTAGTTAGTCTTTTAATACGAAGTGAATATTCGAAATAAAATATAAGAGGCATTAACTAATTAGAGATAATGTTAGATAACATCATATCTAATTAATTTGTTTTATTGATACCAAGACCGTTTAAACAATTATTTTACTAAATTATGGATTAGTAAATCATAAATTCACTTGTTAGTTAGCAACCTCGCTAATAAATTTCAATCGATACAAGCGAAGTTCCTCTTCTTCATATTCACCGTCAAATTCACTCAATGCTTCCTCCAAATCATCGGTATCAGCTTCTAAAAAGTACTCATGAATTTCTTCTTGTTGATCATCATCTAAGATTTCATCAATCCAATAATTCAAATTTAACTTTGTACCACTGTAAACAATTTGTTCCATCTCCTTAATAAGATCAGGAATTTCCAATCCTTTAGAGGAAGCAATATCGGACAAAGGCAATTTTCTATCCACATTCTGAATTACATAAAGTTTCAAAGCAGAATTAGCACCAGTACTTTTAACAACTAGATCATCAGGTCTAATAATCTCATTCTCGGTTACATAATCATTAATAAAAGTAATGAAAGGCTTACCGTATTTTTTTGCTTTTCCCTCTCCTACACCATGAACATTCAATAATTCGTCATGTGTAATCGGATATTTCAAAGCCATATCTTCTAATGAAGGATCTTGAAACACAACAAATGGAGGCACTCCTAGTTTTTTAGCTTGTGACTTTCTTAAATCTTTCAATTGTTTTAGAAGTCGCTCATCGGCAATTCCACCAGATTTTGCAGCTCCAACAATAGCATTATCATTTTCAGCATTATAAACATGGTCTTTGGTCATCATGAATGAAACAGGATTTTTCAAAAACTTCTTTCCATTTTCGGTCAAATGCAATACACCATACTGTTCAATCTCTTTTTTTAAAAGTCCTGCTACAAGGGTTTGGCGAACTAATGCCATCCAATAGCTTTTATCTTTATCAGAACCGATAGCAAAAAAAACTTTTTCATTGGTCTTATGAGAAGTTATTATGGCATTCATTTTACCACGTAAGGTATTTACAATCTCTTTTGACTTAAATTTTTCGCTTGTACCTTGTACTACCTTAAGTAGTTTTACAACATTATCTTTTGCTTCTTCCTTGTCTTTAGGATTTCGTGTATTATCATCCATTTTAGCACCATCACCATTGACATCGTCAAACTCCTCACCGAAATAGTGTAGCATAAATTTACGTCTAGACATAGACGTTTCTGCATAGGCGACAACTTCTTGCAGCAATGCATTACCTATTTCTTGTTCCGCTACCGGTTTACCCGACATGAACTTCTCTAATTTTTCAATATCCTTATATGAGTAATAAGCCAAACAATGACCTTCACCTCCATCACGACCAGCTCTACCTGTCTCTTGATAATAACTTTCAATACTTTTTGGAATATCATGATGAATTACAAAACGTACATCGGGCTTGTCTATTCCCATACCAAAGGCAATTGTTGCGACCACTACATCTACATCTTCCATCAAGAACATATCTTGATATTTAGATCTTGTCTTTGCATCAAAACCTGCATGATATGGCACTGCACTTACACCGTTCACTTGCAACACCTGGGCCAACTCCTCAACTTTTTTACGGCTTAGGCAATATATAATCCCAGATTTTCCAGAATTTTGTTTTACAAATCTGATTATATCAGCTTCTACATTTTCGGTTTTAGTACGTACTTCATAGAAAAGATTCGGGCGATTGAACGATGCCTTAAATAGCTTCGCGCCGCCAATGCCTAAATTCTTGATAATATCTTCTTGTACTTTAGGAGTAGCCGTAGCCGTTAAGCCTATAATTGGAATATTATCGCCTAAGCGCTCTACAATAGATTTAAGATTACGATACTCAGGTCTAAAATCATGTCCCCATTCAGAAATACAATGTGCCTCATCGACTGCAACAAAAGAAACAACCACCGATCTCAAAAACTCAACATTTTCTTCTTTGGTCAATGACTCAGGTGCAACATATAAAAGCTTAGTAATACCGTTGGTTATATCTTGTTTAACTTGTTTTATCTCACCTTTATTCAATGAGGAATTTAAAACATGGGCAATTCCTATTTCAGAAGAAACCCCACGAATGGCATCTACCTGATTTTTCATTAAAGCAATTAAAGGAGAAACTACAATTGCGGTACCTTCTTGCATAAGGGCCGGTAATTGGTAACATAGCGATTTACCACCACCTGTGGGCATAATCACAAACGTATTATTCCGTTGTAAAACATTTTTGATTACTTCTTCTTGAAGTCCTTTGAACTGAGAAAAACCAAAATATTTTTTTAATGAGGAATGTAAATCTATATTCTCAAAATCTTTACTGTCTGTCACATTTTACATTTAAGGGGAAACTACTTATTATACTAAAACTCATAAGTAAACAAAAATATTATTTACCTAGCTTGGCTGTTCTAAATTATTATGCGATAATCAACATATAAAATTAAGTTTGTTTAATTTTGTCATCTTAAAGATAACACATTCTTTTAGGAATACAATCCATAATTTGAATAATAGATTGATAGCTACGAACACCATTATTGACTTGGCAAAAAAAACCATTGAAACTGAGCGTGATGCTATAGCGCATCTCTCAACACTGCTAACAAATGACTTTGCCAAAGTTGTCAATTGTATTATTGAATCAAAAGGACGGGTAATTATTTCTGGTATTGGAAAAAGTGCCATTATTGCCACGAAAATTGTAGCCACTTTAAATTCTACCGGAACTCCTGCAATTTTTATGCACGCGGGAGACGCTATTCATGGGGACTTAGGTACGGTTCAAGACAATGATGTCGTCATTTGTATTTCAAATAGTGGTAATACTCCTGAAATTAAAATGTTGGTTCCACTTTTAAAAAGAGGAACTAATAAATTGATTGCTATGACCGGTAATACCGAATCTTTTTTGGCAAAGCAAGCAGATTATATTCTAAACACTTTTGTTGAAAAAGAAGCTTGCCCTAACGGATTGGCTCCTACAACGAGTACCACAGCCCAATTAGTAATGGGCGACGCCTTGGCTATTGTTCTTTTGGAGATAAAAGGATTTAGCAGTACAGATTTCGCGAAATACCACCCAGGTGGTTCATTGGGTAAACGTCTTTATCTCAGAGTTGCAGATTTGGTAGGCAAAAATCAAATACCAAGTGTTCAGAAAGATGCCGAAGTTAAAAAAGTTATCGTAGAGATTTCTAAAAAAATGCTAGGAGTTACTGCGGTTCTTGATGGTGAAAAAGTTGTTGGCATCGTAACCGATGGTGATATTAGACGCATGCTTAACAAGCATGATAATATCAAAGACTTGACTGCAGAAGATATCATGACAAGCAACCCTAAAACCATACCTGCAGACACTTTAGCCATCAAAGCATTAGAGCACATGCAGAAAAAAGGAATTTCACAATTACTTGCCATGGATAATGGTACCTATGTTGGTGTTATTCATTTACATAATTTAATTAACGAAGGTATTTTATAATGAAATCCAAAGCTACTACGCCTCACAACGAGATGTCATTTCTCGACCATTTAGAAGAATTAAGATGGCATTTAATTCGGTCTACAGTGGCAATAGTTATCATAGGCTCTGTAGCCTTTTTAATGAAAGATTTCATTTTCGACACGGTCATTTTCGGGCCTAAGAAAATGGATTTCCCAACCTATAAACTCTTTTGCGATATTGCCACCTATTTTGGTTTTGACTCTGCTTTCTGTGCAGAAAAACTACCTTTTACTATTCAAAGTAGATTAATGTCCGGACAGTTTTCTGCGCACATTTGGACATCTATTTGGGCCGGTTTCATCATTGGATTTCCTTATGTTTTGTATGAAATGTGGAAATTCATTAGCCCCGGGCTTTATGAAAAAGAACGAAAGAGCTCAAGAGGCTTTATTCTAATTGCTTCCCTCTTATTTTTCATTGGTGTTCTATTCGGTTATTATGTAGTAGCGCCGCTATCTATAAACTTTTTAGGTACATATCAAGTAAGTTCAGAAGTAACTAACGAATTCGATTTAGCTTCCTATATATCAACCGTTAGGGCTTCTGTAATTGCTTGTGGTATTCTTTTCGAACTACCGATTATAATCTTCTTTTTAACAAAAGTGGGACTTGTTACCCCCGAGATTATGAAGAAGTACCGCAAGATAGCCTTGGTCATCGTACTTATACTATCCGCCGTAATTACTCCACCAGATGTTGCCAGCCAAATCATTGTGGCAATACCAGTATTGATCTTATATCAAGTGAGTATCTATATTTCTGCCATGGTACTTAGAAAAGAAAGAAAAAAAGCTAAAAAAGAAAATACCAATGTCAAACCAAATTGAAGAATTTAACGCCTATCGTTCTAAAATGAACGACAAGCTATTGGCTGATAATAATAAAATTGTTAAACGAATTTTTAATTTGGACACTAATGCGTTTGCTGCGGGTGCATTAGATGTTAAGACCAAAGAATTATTAGGCCTTGTAGCCTCTACCGTTCTTCGTTGCGATGACTGTGTAAAATATCACTTAGAAAGCTCTCATAAAGAAGGTGTTTCGAAAGAAGAGATTATGGAAACTTTAGGTATTGCAACCTTGGTAGGCGGCACGATTGTTATACCTCACTTAAGAAGAGCATATGAATATTGGGAAGAATTAGAAAACCAACAAGGTTAAATAATCCCTAATTACTTTTCTAACAGACCAATAACCAATAGATTTGAAAACATGAAGTTACGTGCCGATAATATTATGAAGTCCTACAGAGGTCGTAGGGTGGTCAAAGGAATTTCTTTGGAAGTAAACCAGGGAGAAATCGTTGGATTACTAGGGCCAAACGGCGCAGGCAAAACAACTTCCTTTTATATGATTGTTGGTCTTATAAAACCCAATGGTGGCAGCATCTATTTAGACGACATGGAAATCACAAAATTCCCCATGTACAAAAGAGCCCAAAATGGCATTGGTTATTTGGCGCAAGAAGCTTCGGTCTTTAGAAAGCTTAGTATTGAAAAGAATATTTTAAGCGTACTTCAACTAACCAAACTAAGCAAAAAAGAGCAACATATGAAAATGGAGTCGCTTATCGAAGAGTTTGGCTTGGGCCATATTCGAAAAAGCCGTGGCGATTTGTTATCTGGTGGCGAGCGAAGAAGAACAGAAATCGCTAGAGCTTTGGCAACTGACCCAAAATTTATATTATTAGACGAACCCTTTGCTGGTGTCGACCCCGTAGCCGTAGAAGACATACAACGCATTGTAGCTCAATTAAAAGATAAAAACATTGGTATTCTTATTACCGACCACAACGTGCAGGAAACGCTTGCTATTACAGAGCGTTCTTATTTAATGTTCGAAGGTGGGATTTTAAAGTCAGGTATTCCTGAAGATTTGGCTGCAGATGAAATGGTACGTAAAGTATATTTAGGCCAAAACTTTGAGCTGCGTAAGAAGAAGTTGGATTTTTAAGCAAAAAACGACCTATCAACTTTATTCTATCTCTTTGTATTTATTCAAATTATAAAGCCCCCATCCAAAAAATAAAAGCTCTAAAATTAAGGCAGGGGTAAAGAGTGGCGACACTCCATCAAATAGGGTACTAACAATTCTACCCAAAGAAATACCTCCCATAAAAAGAACATTGCTTAAAGTGGCCCCAAACCAAAATTTGGGTTTAAAAGTACTTATTAACCAATATGCGCCAATTCCCAAATAAATACCCATGACTGCGCGCAGCATATTCTTCAATTCTAAATCCTGCACTTCAAAGCCCAAAAGTTTAGGCATTATAACGGTTGGATAACATCCATATACAATTCCGGCTATAATAACTATAACCCCAGATAATAATAAATTAATATTCTTTGGGCTTGTCATAGTATCGTTTTCCATAAAGTTTAAAATATCTATATGCTGCTATTCCACCAATGAATGAAAATAATGCTAACATCCAAAATACATGTTGATGTCCTTCCAAACCTGGTGAAGCATCAAGTAAATATCCCATTGCAGGGCCTGCAAAAATATCTGGAGTATAACCTATTAAAGAAATTAATCCTACTGCAGTACCTGTTAATAGCAAAGGAATTTTACCACTTTGCATTACAGCAAAATACAAGGATCGTGCAGCATAAACTCCTATAGCAACGACTAATATCGAGAGAAGAAACACAAAATATGGGATATCCGATACCACACCAGTTGCAAAAACAATAGCACCGAAAAAAGCGATTATAAAACTTAATAATAAGAATAAACTAGGTCTAGAACGGTCTGCCAACACACCAATTAAAAACCCCACAACCGGACGTACAAATAACAAAAAAGTACCCACCTGCGCAGAACCTACTTCATCTAACAGCATAACATCTTGCGCATATAGCGAGAATACATCCGTAATCTTGTAACCCACATAAGCGCATAGAATAATGATCATTAATAATAATACCGATGGCAATCGTAATACCTCCCCTATCTGCGAAACGGTAATACTATCCATAATAATTTTTTTCTCTTGATGTTCTGGTAATTTCATGAACATCCACACCAAGATACCTACAACAGCTACAATTGCTGAGGATATTAATATGACGTAGCGAAAGGCAAACCTGCTTTCTTGTAAGGTTGCAACTTCCAAATCTGTAGTTATAAAATAGGAGAACACCAAAACTCCCATTGTTCCGAAAAGCGCTCCTACAAGACCTCTGCCACCATCTAATAATCCAAATGCTTTGCCTTGATATTTTGGACCGCCCCAAACCCGAGTAGCTTTTATCATCGGTGACCAGAAAAGAAAAATTGTTGTGAAGCCCCAAAATCCATATAAGATTTGAAGCGTTGAATATTCTGGAAAAGTTGCAAAGACCAAGCCACCTAAAGCGGTCATCCAAAGGGCTATTGCAATTAATTTCCTGGGTTGATATTTATCTGCTAATGGCCCTCCAAATAAGTAAGACACTAAGGCTACAAAACCATATACAGAGAAGCAAAGCCCAAGTTCTACATTATCTAATTCAAAAACTTTTAAGACTGTAGGCCTAAATACACGTTGCAAAACAAAGGGTAATATAAAAACGCTTTCCCCAGCTAAAATTAATAGAAACAAGTAATACCAAGGTGCTTTATCAGGGTCTTTCATTTAGTCTTAATCGGAATCCAAATTTCCTCTTCTGAGGTTGAATCGTTGTTTTTATATTTGGCACCTAGAACTTCAAAATGTGGACGGTGATCTAAAATATAATTTGAGTTTGGTATCCACTTTCCATAAATATATTGAAAAAAAGCTTGGGCTTTAGCTGCATCACCTTTAAAATTGAATACGGCATAAAGTCCGCCTTCTAGAAACAAACTACCCAACCCTGAAGGAATTTCTTTAAAACTATCTACCTCAACACAAGCCCACTTTACAAAATTTTTAGCAGGAGAAAACGTTTCAAAATAATCCTCAGGATAATCTTGCAACGAAATAAAGTCTTGAGACAATTTATTTGGAACTTTCTTGCTATGCTGTCTAAAATTTTTCCAAACCTCAAAAGTCTTATTATCGACCAAACTCATTTCTTCACTTAGACCTACAAACTTTTTAGATTTTAACTCAACTATTCTAGGCGTCATCTTTAACTTACTTTAGGTCAATTTCAAATAAACAAACAGGACCTTGTTTGTAATGAGGTGGTAATTCATCAACATTCGGCAGATCAAACATGCCTAAAAAACTAAAACCACAATTACAGTAATGATTAATTAGGCGACTATTATCGCCAATAGTATCTAAACGAATAAATTGTTTCTTATACTTCTCTGCAAGACCTTTAGCCCACTCTACAATTGTACCTACAAAGTTATGACCTCTAAATTCTGGATTTGTAGCTATACGATGAATATAAATGGCGGCATCTTTATTCCGCTCTTGCCAAATTTGTTCGTCAGAAAAAGTAATAGCCCAAATACAGGCAATATCTTCATCAATAAGTAATTTAAACTGTCTTCGTTCATTAATTTCAGTCGTTACCATTTCAAGGTCAAAATCTGGCCAAACGACAACTGTTTTTTTACTTTTTTGGTAATTAGATGCTATGTTATATAATCGAAATATTTCATCTAAATCTTCTGAACTAACATTCTTTACCACCATTATGAATATATTTTATTACAAAACTAAAAGGCCATGTTCACGTAAACCAACTATCTGTTTAGAATACCAAAAAAGCTCAAAGTCGTTAAATTGCATTTCAAAATCTGACTTCAATTGCCCAAAAGTTATTGGTTTATTTTGTGGCTTCATTTTCTCTAAATTGGCAATTAACCACTCCCCTTTCTCTTTATCAACCGTTGCGCTATATATATCTGTCGTGGTATGAAAACACAACTCTAATTGCTCCCAAGTTATCCCTTTTTTCTTTTTAATACGCTCTTTAGCTTCAGGCTGTAAACCAAGCCAAACAATTTTTGCAGATGTTTTTATGTTCAACAACAAATCTTGTTGTAGGCAATTATATAAATAATCGGGAGCTATGGTTGTAGAAGGAATTTTAAAATCGAACCATTCTTGCAATGTCATGTCAAATCCGATTCCGTGCATAAAATTGAATAACGATTTTTTTAATCCGAAGCTAAATTTGCTATGGTCTACACCGGTTTTATCCTTAAAGTCAATATCGTTATTAGCAAAACTGATAGATTTTAAATCAGGAATGACACCATACTCTTCAGGATGTAAACCAACCGGACTATGAGCCGTCAACGCGAATTGATGCCAAAAACCCGATTGTATTATTCCCAACTCGAACAACTGCCGCACCATCTCTAAACTATCAATCGTTTCTTGAACGGTCTGTGTTGGATAGCCATACATTAAATAGGAATGAACCATTATGTTCGCTTCGGTAAAATTTCTGGTTACTTGCGCTACTTGTTCTACCGTTACCCCTTTATCAATAAGTTTCAACAACCGATCTGATGCCACTTCCAATCCGCCAGAGACAGCAATACACCCCGATGCTTTAAGCAAATAGCACAGGTCTTGCGTAAAATTCTTCTCAAAACGAATATTGGTCCACCAAGTTATGGTCAGGTCTCTATTGAGTACTTCTAATGCAAATGCCTTCATTAACGAAGGTGGTGCTGCTTCATCGACAAAATGAAAGCCTGATTCACCGGTTTGTTCGATTAAAGTTTCTACACGGTCTACCAAAAGACTTGCCGCAACAGGTTCGTAAATTTTTATATAATCTAAAGAGATATCACAAAAAGTACATTTACCCCAATAGCAACCATGTGCCATGGTGAGTTTATTCCAACGACCATCGCTCCACAAACTATGCATGGGGTTAGCAATTTCTATAACCGAAATGTATGTATCCAATAATAAATCTGAATAGTCGGGAGTACCTACATCTTGCTGTTTATAATCTGACCGTAAACTAGAGTTTTTGTAAACGACTTGATTATCCTCTAAAATGAAAGTCCGTTTTAATTCTCCGTCTCCATTCATGACATATTGATGAACAAGCTCTAGAGGAAGCTCCCCATCATCTAACGAAATAAAATCAAAAAATTCAAAAACACGAACATCGGTAAGGCTACGTAACTCTGTATTTGGAAAGCCGCCGCCCATGGCAATTTTGACAGATGGATGATTTGCTTTAATAAATTGTGCACAACGAAAAGCACTGTATAAATTTCCAGGAAAAGGCACAGAAAAACATACCAATTTAGGCTGTATATGCTTTAACTGTTCCGAAAGCAAGTCAAGGGTTAATCCATCAATAAAAGTTGGTTCTTCATTTAGGTGACCATAAAGTTCATCAAACGAATTGGCACTGCGCCCCAAGCGTTCGGCATACCTACTGAAACCAAAATTTGGGTCTATACATTCTACAATAAAATCGGATAAATCTTCAAGGTATAACGTCGCTAGATGCTTCGCTTTATCTTGCATCCCCATATTCCCAAAGGCCCATTCCAAATCATCCAATTGTTGAAAACGAGAAGCTTGCGGTAAGAAATTATCGGTACACAACTGCCTAGCCAATGTTTCGTTATTACCTTGGAGAAATAAAATTACCGCATCTAGCGTTTTCAGATAATCTTGGCGAAGCGCATATATTCTTTGGCAGTTTTCAGAAACAATAGCGTCTGCCTTAAAAGCCATATCAAAAAGTTTCTGAAATGTATTTTTAGCAAAGAGTGATAGAATAACCTCAATCCCTAAATCCGATTGAAAAGATGAAATATCCTTTGTATTCAAAAAGCCCTTTATATATGACGTGGCAGGATAAGGGGTATTCAATTGGGTAAAAGGTGGTGTTATTAAAAGAAGGTCTTTCACAAGATTTTTTTAGAACAATCCTGCAAAGATAACAGATACCTTACTCATTATTCAATATCTCACGTACCGCTTGCTGATATGCCTTGGGATTATTGGCTTTCTTAATTTTCTTGAATGCCTTTTGCGGATTTGAGGTGGCTTGAGAAAAATATTCCCAAAACCCCTGCATTTTCATTTTAATAGGCGTTGGCCCTGATAATGCTTCGTCATATTGCTGATAAATTGTATCATGAAATTCTGAAAAAATCTTCCAACGGTCTTTTGGGTATTCGGTAGTATTATTTTTAATCATACTAGGTAAAAACGGATCAGCAATGAGACCTCTACCCATCATAAAATGGTCAATAGTAGGAAAACGTTCTTTCATTTCCGTAAACTTAGCCACAGTTGTAATATCTCCATTGTAGTATAATTCATGCTTGGTACTTTCAACACAACGTTGAAACGCATCTAAATCTACCCCGCCTTTATACAATTGCTTACCTATACGCGCATGAATGGCAATATTCTTTAATGGATAAGAATCTAGAATAGGAAAAACGTCTAAAATCTCTTCTGCATTCTCATAACCCATTCGCATTTTCATAGAAACAACAACATCGGTTTCTTCATGGGCACGTTTAAGGATATGGTCAATTTTCTCAGGATTACAAATGAGTCCGCTGCCCATGCCCTGCTTTGTAACCATTGGGTAAGGGCAACCTAAATTCCAGTTGAGTTCTTTGTACCCCAAACTCTGAATGTATTTCACTACAAATAAAAATTCATCGGCATCACCTGTCATTACTTGTGGTATAACTTCTAAAGTGGTATTATTCTCTGGCTGTAAATCTTTTTGATACGAGTTTTTAATGACCATTTTCCCATTCAATCGAATGTATGGCGCATAAAAAGTATCTATACCTCCAAAATATCTATAGAATGCATTACGAAATCTAAAATCGGTAAAACCCTGTAAGGGAGATGATAATAAGGTAACTGACATGTATTTAGGGCTGCGTTATGTGCATGTTCTTCAATTTTGCGACAACAGATTCAGCTGCAAAAATAGCGCCTTCCATGTAACCAGAGTGATGTTTCGATGTTTCTGATCCAGAAATAAACAATTTGTTATGCAAAAAAGGTTGTTGATAAAGCGCATGTCCTCCATTTTGATGTGGAAACAAGTTTTCTACCTGTCTATCTGAATTGGTAAATTCTTCTTGATACCAAGCCGTTTCATGATATGATTCATATTGCACGGCTTCATCACCAAACACTATTTTCAACTGCGCTTCAATTTTCTCAATTCGTTGTTCTTTAGTAAAACGAGCACAACTACCAGAAGCAAAACCAACAAGTGCATAGGATTTTGTTTCTAAATTCGATTGATCATAGAATTCAGTCAACGGACCAACATTACTAAATATAGTGCCCGATTTACCCTGCTCTCGCCAAAATGGCTTTTTATACGTAAACGCCACTTTTATGGAGTCTTGCATCCAAGTATGGGTTTGCTCAGCCAATGAAACCAATTCATTTGGCAATTCAGGTGAAAATACTATTTGTTGTATTAATACCGCAGGTGGTAATGTGGTAATAACTACATCTGCTTTAAAAATTTGAGAAGAAGTTTTTACTGCCGATGTATTTTCAGAGAATACAATTTCATTCACTGCTTGGTTCAAAAGAACTGTATTCGGTTTTAGCTTAGAGTGAATTGCATTAAGTAAATCGATAGTGCCGTTTTTAAAGCGATAACTAGGACTATTATTTGGCACAGTAATTTCTTGAGGTGGCACATTCGAAAACGTCTGAAAATACGATATACCGGTAAGGAACTGCTCAAAAAAAGGAACTTTAAACTCGTCGATAATGTTCAACAATTGGTAATGGCTTTCATTGAACCAGGTTGCTCCCATTTCGACTTTGGCGTTACCCGATTCTAAAGTATATATTCTACCTCCTATTCGGTCCCTTGCTTCTACGACCGTAACGCTAAAACCAAGTTCTTGTAGGCGGTATGCAGTTAAAAGCCCGGTTAAACCTGCACCTATAATTACGACCGATTTATTCATTGTAGTATTTTGTCCTGATTAAAAAGGAGCTATGAGATGTTAGATTTCAGTGCACTTACGGTCACCAGCAACTGACCTATATGTCGTTGGCTATGCTCGGCGGCGTGAAATAAGAGACCTATTACCGTAGACGGTAATTTCTTTCTACCCACAGAACGTTTTTCCGTAAGTGTTTGCTCTGGAATTGTTTTGAAATATGCTAAAGCTTCGGTAACTTTTAACGAAAATTGATCGCGTAAGTCTTCAACTTCTGTTTCTAAATTAAAAGCACCTTCCTGTTTTAGAAATTGAAACTGTTCATCTGTAAGCGATTCACTTTTTGCGTAAGTCAGCATTCTATCTAAAACCCCAGCTATATGGTTCATATGAAAACCGACAGAAGCTCTACCAGCTACTTTTGCCCATAAAAGTTCTTTAGGGAAATCTGCAGTATACTTTTTCAACTCATGCTCAGACTGCAAAAGTGCATGAGCTGCCGGAAGTAAACCATCAGGTATGTTAGGTATTGGTCCTGCTAACCAAAACTCTTCTTGTTCCTGTTCATTATCCATAATTCTTATTTACTATTATTCCCTACATTAAAGTCTCTCTTGTATGACAGAACTTACTACATAAAATAGAATAATCAACGGTATAGCCATGAATTTCATAGTTACAATAAGTACTAGACTAATAATCAAAAAGATATAGCGCATGGCATTATCCTTAAAGCTGGTATTTTTAAATTTCAAAGCAAATAATGGTAGATTGGCATTTAGGAGATAAGCACTAACAAATGTTAGAATAATCAAGAACCATTGGTTAAGGATCAAAGTATTTAAAAAATCATTGTTCTGATATAGTAATATTAGAGGCAAGGATAGAATTAAAAGCGCATTAGCAGGAGTTGGCAGCCCAATAAACGAGGAAGTCTGATTTTCGTCAATATTAAATTTAGCCAATCTGTACGCAGAAGCCATTGTAATTGCAAAACCTAAAAATGGCAACAAGTGTATAAATCTTACTTCCCCAGATTCCATAAAAAGGTGAGAACCATCTCCCCAACCGCTAGTCTGTGACATAGCTAACAATTGAAACATTATGATACCAGGAACTAGTCCGCTAGTAATCATATCCGCTAAAGAATCTAGTTGCAGTCCCAATTCACTTTTCACATCAAGAACACGTGCCGCTAATCCGTCAAAAAAGTCAAAGAAAATTCCCAAGGCAACAAATATTGCCGCAATTTCCAATCGGTTTAACACAGCGAACATTGTAGCTACACAGCCACAAAAAACATTCATTAGTGTAATAAAATTAGGGATATGTTTTTTCATATAATTTTGGCTTTGGCTACAACAATTATTTGACTCTTAACTTGATCAAAAAAGAATTCTCCAATATATAATTTACCATAAAAATAAGATAATTCTATTGGTTCTAACTTTTAAACCGATAAAGTAAAACGAGTTTTAAATTAAAAATTGGTACATAATCTCGTTCAATTAGTAAATTATAAAAGCTTTTAGAATTAAATATCTTATTATTCGCATCTTTGCAGCTGCTATGATCTAGTATAGGGCATGTTCAGAAAAATCAGTTTTTTTTTAATTCTACTTTTTAATTCATTTTGGGGATATTCTCAAAATGTGGAACTCTCCCCATTATCTAAAATCAGTTTATTGACCGTTGGCACGGGAGAGGATTTAGCTTCTAAGTTTGGACACAGTGCCATAAGACTACAAGACCCAACTTTAGGCATTGATGAAGTTTATGGTTACGGAACTTACGATTTTGAAGATCCTAATTTCTATTTAAATTTCACCAGGGGTAAATTATCATATACTATTTCCCGAATTCCGTTTAAGTATTTCGATTATTCCTATCAGCAAGAAAAACGATGGATAAAAGAACAAGCCTTAGATTTAAATTTACAGCAACGTACCGATATCGTTGCATTTTTAGAAAACAACTTACTGCCTGAAAACAAAAAATACAAGTATGATTTTTTGTTCGATAATTGCGCTACTAGAATACCAATGGTTTTTGAAAAGACCTTAGGTAGTTCTTTTAAATTTGACTATGATTATTTAGAGGATAAACTGACATTTCGCGAGTTAATACGACTAAAACTAAATCCTAATACCTGGTCGAATTTCGGTATTGACTTAGCTTTAGGCTCTGTTATTGATCGAAAGGCTATGCCATACGAACATTTGTTTTTACCAATTTATGTGTACCAACAAATGAAACATACCACATTGAACGGAAAGCCTATTGTTAAAAAGGAATCTATTTTATTAGATATACCTGAACAAAAAAATAGTACTCTTTTCTTTTTGACACCCGCATTCTGGCTCGCACTTCTTTTGGCATTGGTAATTTGGACAACTTACAAGGATCATAATAAAAAGAGACGAACCAAATGGCTAGATTTTTCGCTGTTTATGCTTACAGGTCTTTCAGGTATATTAATATTATTTCTTTGGTTCGGGACAGACCATTTAGCCACAAAAGGAAATTACAACGCCTTATGGGCTTTTGCCCCAAATGCCATAATCGGATTTTTAATCCTAAAAGAAGAAGTTCCTAATTGGCTTAAATTTTATTTGGTATTATTAATTGGCATGTTATTCTTTACCTGTATTCTTTGGATGTTTAAAATTCAAGTTTTCT
>TARA_R110002050_G_scaffold69507_11_pt1 | contig 23141 bp, 25 predicted proteins | sample TARA_R110002050 | Tara Oceans TARA_R110002050 (sample SAMEA4396988) | marine metagenome | biome: Polar Biome; feature: [DCM] deep chlorophyll maximum layer (ENVO:01000326); material: water (ENVO:00002006), including particulate matter (ENVO:01000060) such as... | depth 25 m
GTCCTTACTGTACTTTGACTATCGGATAATATTTTTTGCGCAACCTCTGGGCTACGCGCACCAATAAAATTAAGGCCGGCACTTCCACCAAGGGCCCAATGACCCCAGCAAATGCCTGCCCTGAATTTAGTCCGAAGACGGCTATAGCCACTGCTATGGCCAATTCAAAATTGTTCCCCGCCGCTGTGAAGGCCACAGAAGCCGTTTTGTCATATTCAGCCCCCATGGCTTTTGTGACGAAAAAACCAATAATAAACATCAGCGTAAAATAGATGAGTAAAGGTACCGCTATGATGAGAACATCCATGGGGATCTCAACAATCATTTCGCCTTTTAAGGAAAACATGACCACTATGGTAAACAAGAGGGCAATCAAGGTCATAGGGGATATGGTAGGAATAAATGTGTTGGAGTACCATTCCCCACCCTTCAGTTTAACGAGGATCAATCTACTTAAATAACCCAATGCAAACGGAATTCCCAAATAAATAGCTACGCTTTCGGCTATGGTAGCAATAGAAATGTCTACTATGGCCCCTTCAAATCCGAAATAGGGAGGAAGTACGGTTATAAAGATCCAGGCATAAAAACTATAGGCAAATACCTGAAAAATACTATTAAGGGCAACCAAGCCGGCACCGTATTCGCTACTTCCTTCGGCCAGATCGTTCCAAACAAGTACCATGGCTATACAACGCGCCAAACCAATAAGAATCAACCCAACCATATATTCCGGGTAATCCCTTAAAAAGGTAATGGCCAGTGCAAACATCAAAATTGGTCCAATAACCCAATTCAGGATCAAGGATATGGATAAAATCTTGGTGTTTTTAAAAACCTTGGGCAAAAGCGAGTAGTCTACCTTGGCCAAGGGAGGGTACATCATTAGGATTAGTCCAATGGCAATGGGGATATTGGTTGCTCCACTACTAAAACTATCAATGATTTTGGGAAAAGTGGGTACAAAATAGCCTATGCCAACCCCCAATGCCATCGCCAAAAAAATCCAAATGGTTAGATAGCTGTCCAGAAAGCTTAATTTTTTGTTCGAGGCCATTGATTATGATTTTATTTGAGCAAAAATGTACATTAATTCGGTTGCAATTTGAAGGCTTCTTTCCCGATACTTTTCGGCCTGTTGTGGGGTATGGTCGAACGCCTTTGGATCCTCAAAGGTTATTGGGATACGCTTTTCGGCCCCTGCTATAAACGGGCATCCAACATCTGCCTGTGAACAGGTCATAACCGCTGCAAACTCGGATTTAGGATTAAAAGCAGCATCGAACTTCTTTGAAAACCCTATCACTGGAGGCTCATTGTCGGTATATTTTATGCTGTATATTGGGTTTTCTCCTTGCGCTAGGGTCGCTATGCCAAATCCCGAATTTTTCAAGGTTTCTGCAACCATTGGGAATAGGGCGGTAGCTTCGGTTCCTCCCGAATAGCATTGTACATTCTTAAGGTTGAAATAGAAGGCCAAGGTTTGCGCCCAGACTTGGGATAAGTGACTCCTTCTGGAATTGTGGGTGCAAATAAAATTAATTCTAATGGGTTGTTGGGTATCTGTTTTAGACTGAATATAGTCAGCAAGGGGTTGTAAAATTTCTTTTCGCTCCTCACTAATATTATCAATACTGAGTTTAGAGATAGCCTGATCTATTTGGTCAAAGACCTTCGTTTTTACGGGCATCATTAAATAAGGTTTATAGTGTGGTTAAAGGGTTTAACAGCATCCTGAGTTTGGAGTACAGCAATTTGCAGAAGTCTCTTGCAATTGGGATAACTTTATTTTTGGTTTTTCTGTCGGAATACCACAATTGTCCTTTGCCAGGCAATCTGTATGTTTGGTGGCCAATAAAAAATTGGTGCCGTCAAAATCCAATCCAAATTTTTGTATGGTATCTCCTTGGTATTCTACTTCAATTTCCAAATCCCCAATTTCCAATACCTTTTCCGATAATTCAATGATGTGGACCAATTTCTCTGGATGAAGTCGGTGGTCATAGTCGGTGGAATCCCATAGCTGAAAGTTCACTACTTCCTCTTTACGAACCGTACCGCCACAGTCTATGAAGTTTTTGGTTATTTTACCTACTTCGGTAACGTGAAAATGATTGGGTACTAGTTTACCATCCGGCAATTGAAATGCAATGGTTTCCAAATTCCCTAAAATTGTTTTTATCTCTGATAGTTTCATTTTGTTATTTGTTTATTGCGATTATGCGATTAATGAGTTTAAATTTTTTAGCAACAATCTTCCTGTTCGGTAATGTCGAGATTTAGAAATTGTTTGATAATCTCTTTCATTTCCATCCATTTTTCAGTATTGATACAATAGCAAACACTGGTACCTTCAACACTGCCCTTTATGAGTCCCAGGAGTTTCAATTCTTTTAAATGCTGTGAAATGGTTGGTTGGGCCAAGCCAATTTCATTTACAAGATCACCGCATACACAGGTGTTTATTTTAAATAGATGCTGCAGAATTGCCACGCGTGCCGGATGTCCAAATGCCTTGGCAAAAATGGCAATTTCATTTTGTTGATCCGAGAAAATTTCTGTTTTGGCTAATCCCATTTTAATTTATTTGTATATCGCAATATTACGATTAATATTTTATTCAACAAACATTTTCACTTTTTTTTTCATATCATTTTTTTGAGCTAATAAGAATGGTATGTTTTTCAATCAGGGCTTCCGTTCTCTGGTAATCTACATGGTAAACCTCAGGTTCTTGAAATGCATTTTGAGTTAGAAGCTTTTTTAGTGCATCCAAATTATGGTAATGGAAATACACTCTGTCTCCATTGCTGCCTACCTTAAAGCCCGATTTATTGGAGTCACCTTCCACAAAACTTAAATAGAGCAATCCGTTTTTTGATAGTAGTCTATAGGATTCTGAAACTAACTGGGCACAATGGGGGTAGGAGAGGTAGGGCAAACAAAAACCACCAATAATTCCATCGAATAAGGTTTCAAGTTCGCCGATCTGCCTACAATCCATTACCTTGAAAGTAGCGGTTGGATTGTTCTTTTTTGCTAATGCAATCATGTTAGGGGCTATATCTATCCCCAATATTTTGAAGTCGGGCCTTTTGGATAATAGGTATCGTGTAATGTTTCCAGGACCACAGCCTATTTCCAAAATTCCTGCATTTTGTTTTCTTATTGATTTACAAATAAGATCATAGCTATGGTTGTACAAGTCCAGATCCATAAATCGGTCTTGATATAGATTGGCTATTTTGTTCCAAGTCTCAAATGTTTCCCTATAGGAGTCCAATGGTGTATTTTATTTTTAAATGGGTATATGTGGACACAAATATCGGGAATAATTTTCGGCCTAGGATGGCTGTATTTTATTGTTGTTTTTATTGGCACCGCCAAAGGGTATAATACCCGAGGCTTGCCTCGAAAATTAAAGTTCGTTTCCTACGAATGCCTCGCGGGCTTGCCCCGAGGTAGTTTACTTTAATGTGGAAAATGATAAAACTGAGGAGCTAAAATGTAAGTAAATACCTACCCTAATCGATGAAATACATTTTTTTATCGTTAAAGTGATTTTTGAGCCCGTTACGTTCATCGGGATTATTTTGCACTTTATCTGGATTTTATCCGCTTAACGAGAAACTGTGTTTTTCATCGAATCAGAACCTGGAAAAATACACTTGCCCCTGTTATATATATAACAAATCGCAAGTCATGAAAACCATTTTAACTTTAATCTTTGTTCTTTTTATCGGAGTAGCTGCCCAGGCCCAAAACGATGAGGCCGAAGTCAAGGTTGAAACCATTAGCATGAGTATTGTATCTGTTACGGCAAAACAAGAGGTTGTTTTGAAAAAGGATAAGGCTGTTGCCCGTTTGTATATGTTTAAAAATTCCAAGATAACCAAAGAGTTGACTTTCTCTACCAAGTTAAATAAGGCCAAACTGGCTTAATACAGGAATAACTTTAATTAGGTCGGTTTTTGACCTTTAATCAGATAAATATTATGTTAACAGTAGCCCTTTTGATCTTCTTTTGTATCTGTCTTAATTATATGGTGGTTTTTCCTAAAAAAAAGGATAGTGTAAGGATGTTGAAGGAGCCGGTGAAAAGGGATAAATAATTCCGCCTCGCTTAGGTTACATTCAAGGCTTCAAGATCTATAATTTGTTATCCGGAAGATTTTCAAATTCCTTCTTCTTGTTTTCGAACCATTTGGCCATCGCATTCGGTGTTCTCATAAGTTCCTGCGTTTTATTCATGGCCTCCAGGTGTTCTTTGTCACCAGCCTTGAACATTTGCATCCCATGCTTTTTGCTTTGTTCTGCTATTTCTTCAAAAGTCGTGGCGTGGAATGGCATGTCACAGGCACCTCCCAATTGTTTGCATGTCATTGTTTTCATATCGATCGTTTTCTTAAGATGGTTTTTACTGTAGGCCTCTGGCTCCGAAAAGGTTCTTGCATACCCTGCGTTTTGTCCAAATGGCACGGGTTGTGATTACAAGTTAAGCAAAAGGCCCCGATTATTTGAGAAAATTGGAGCCTTTGAGTTATTGTTTTACAAGTTTCTATACTTTTTTAAAGATGGTGGTAGCATTGTGCCCACCAAAACCAAAGGTGTTGCTCATGGCCACGTTCACAGTATGGTCTATGGCTTCTTTGATTACGATAGGCGTGGTTTTGGGAATATTGGGATCTATCTTCACGGTGTTGATGGTCGGGGGGATAATGTTGTTCCCAATGGCTTTTATAGCTAAGATTGCCTCAACGGCACCAGCGGCTCCCATAAGGTGTCCCGTCATCGATTTTGTAGCACTAATTTTCAAATTGTCGAACTCGTTGTTGAAGGTTTTTGCCACTGCTTTTATTTCGCTTAAATCCCCAACTGGAGTAGAAGTGGCATGAACATTCAAATAATTGATCTGTTCCGGGACCAGTTGTGCTTCCTCCATGGCCAATTGCATGGCCTTTATTGCGCCAATCCCTTCGGGATGTGTGGCTGAAATGTGGTAGGCATCGTCGGTCATGCCCGCTCCTACAATTTCTGCATAGATATTTGCGCCCCTTTTTTTGGCATGTTCATATTCTTCGAGGATTAAGGCACCTGCACCTTCGCCCATTACAAAGCCGTCCCTATCCTCATCAAATGGTCTTGAGGCCCTTTGTGGGTCGTCATTTCTTGTGGATAAGGCTTTCATAGCATTAAAACCCCCAATGGAAGCTTGGGTTATGGGAGCTTCAGATCCTCCGGTAACCATAACTTTGGCCTTGTTCAAACGAATGTAATTGAAAGCATCCATTATGGCAGAGTTGGAGGAGGCACAAGCGGATACTGCCGTATAGTTGATGCCCATTAATCCAAACTTCATGGCAATCATTCCCGAGGCCATATTCACCAACATTTTTGGTATAAAGAAAGGATTGAATCTGGGACGTTTGCCCTCTTCCATAAAGTTCATGACCTCATCTTCAAAGGTTTGCATTCCTCCTTGACCCGATCCCCATATTACGCCCATATCAAAAGGAGATAGGGAATTTATATCCAGGCCGCTATCATTTATAGCTTCAGTTGCTGAATAAAGGGCGTATTGCGTAAACCGATCACTCCTTTTTATCTCGTTGCGGTCAAGGTAGTTTTCAGGTGTAAAATGTTTCAACTCGGCGGCAAAGGTTGTTTTGAACAATGTAGAATCGAACTTGGTGATTTTGGATACACCGCTTTTGCCATTGATGGCACTTTGCCAAAATTCATCTACCGAATTTCCTAGGGGAGTCAAGGCTCCCATACCGGTAATTACTACTCTCTTCATAATTGAGTTTTTTAAGTGGATAGCCAATGTCGGTTTCCAGTTGCATTGGCACTTGTTGGTAATTAGTATGTTAGCCTATTGTTCAATAACTTCGCTAAGGATCTGTTTAAAGACATCTACGGCCTGTGCTCCCGTTACGGCACTTTTTTTGTTAAATACGATGGTTGGTACTGAGTTGACACCCAGGTTTTTCCAATAATTCTGTTTGCTTCTGAGGTCGTAACGGGCCTCATCATTATCTAATTTGGACAAAGCCTCTTCCGCGTTCAATCCAATGTCCAATAAAGCTTGCTTTAAAACAGCTCTGTTGGAGACATCTTTTCTTTCACTAAAAAAGGCTGTGGTTAAGCGCATCTTTAATTCGGTTTGCTTTCCGTAACCCTTGGCGTACTCCAATAAAATATGGGCTTCAAATGTGTTTACCATTCTCATTTCCTCAAAATAATCGAAGGTGAATCCCAGTTCTGCCCCTGCCTCGGCCATATATTCCTGGGAGCGCCTCTGTTCTTCCAAACTGGAACCATACTTTTCGGTAAGATGTTCCTGTACGTTCTGCCCCTCTTTTGGCATATTTGGATTAAGTTCAAAAGGGTGCCACTCAATCTCTATTTGGTCCTGAATACCCAAATCCGAGATGGCCTTATCCAAACGTTTGTAGCCAATGGTGCACCAAGGGCACACTACATCGGACACAATATCTATTTTAATTTTATCTGCCATAATTATGATTATTTTATTAATCAGGCTGGAAACTTAATTATTAGGTTCCCAGCCTAATTTAAAGGTTTTTGGACTTTAATTACCTCGCTAATTTGAACTAGGGGCTGTACATTGTAAAATTAGGAAGATCTGCGGAGATTTTAGCTGCATTTGCCCCAAATGATCCTTGAAAAGATTCCAAGGATTCAAAATTTAGGTTCGCAATTGCTACATAGGGGGCGGACAGGACGGGACGCGAACCTTGCTCAGCGAGCCCAATCGCCGTGGTATTTCTGCCAAATATCTTCTTATATGTTGACGATTTGTGACCTATTTACAATGATTGGTAGTTCAACTTGTTTTCGTCTGTTGCAGAAATAGGAATTCTTTTTAATTAACTGTATTTAATTGAATAAAATAAACTGATTGGTATAACTGATTTTTCTACAATGAAGAAGTACTGTCTTTGTTATCACACTCATCACATTTCCCTGTATTCCGCGAAAAGCTGCATTTCGGGAAAAGCTTCACTACAAAGGTCTTGGACACAATCCCCAATTTTAGCTTTCCATTACGTGAACCTTTCCGCTATGCTGGGAAGGAACACTTTATTGTTTCCAATTAATTCAAATACATGCCCTGTAACTCTTCTTTTGGTAATTTCCCAACTTCCGTTAGGGTCTGTATTATTTGTGTCAAAATTCCAAGAGAAATCTGAGTTGTCTAAATCATTTCCTTCGGAAAGACCTGAGGAAAATGTAACAACAAAAAAACATATAAGGGTGCTGTACCTGTTGTTCTATTTACTTGAATCTGTAAATCTACTTGAGCTACCATTGCAGCACCTATTACCAAAAAAACAAAACAAATAATCGTCTTTTTATTATCATATCTTAGTTTAAGGTATTACAGTTTCTATTAAACACCAGTTTGCCATAAAATTTAGATGTTCTTCTAAAAAGGTATTGCTAGCATAATTTAAAGGACAATAGGAAATAGTATTTGCACCATTTGTTATGTTTAATTGGAGTTCTGTCCTGTTACCTAAACCTACTTTTCCTAAAATATCGCCTTGCTGAATGTTGTCGCCTTCTAAAATAGCGACCTCTAAAACATGATCATATATAATGAGCCATTGAGAGTTAGCTGTTGGTTGTATACGAATTTCATAATCTGAAGATTCCCCTTCGTTTAAAACAACGGCTTTAACCAGACCATTACTGGCAGCCCTAACGTTAACATCACTGTTTTTAGTGATGTATTCGATGGCTGGACTTTTTTTGGTGGTTGATAATTCCTGACCAAACGCAATGACATTATTTATTTCTAAAATATCTATTGGGGGAATTCCTAAAACAGGGGGCTCATTATCTATATCCTTTTTAGAGCATGAGTTTCCTAAAAATATACCTATTATTAGGAGAAGTGTAGATTGGTATGTTTTCTATGTGGGCGTTATTAATCTCATATTAAAATCTGAATAACTTTAATTAAATTCAATTAATCTTAATTCGAATAAGCTGCTCAAAGCATCAATATATCCAATTTTATTATTTCCTAAATACAGTTCTTCTAGCACATTTTATGTGTTAAGTTCCGAAATGCCTGTTATTTTATTATAAAACAAGTTAAAGTTAAATACGGGTTTACAATATGCTACTCCATCTAATAATTCTATATGACTTTGAGCAAGTTCAAATTCTTCAATATCTTCAAGATAATGAGGAGGAAAACTATTGATAAATCACCATTTTCTAAATTTTATTTCAATGTGAAATGTTTTCTCATATTCTTCAGAGTCAGATGTATCTTCTGTATTTATTTCATCTTCATATATAAAATATCACCCTTCCTTTTCATTATACTCCCACACATATTGTGGATTGTAATCTATCTTCTCATATATAGTTATTATTAGAGGTTACTTTCTTAATTATTAAAACAAGTTCCCGCTGTTGGTAAGTTTACGTTTGTTAAACCACTATCAACTGAAAAGCTATTGCAAGCTGTTACATTGTCGGTTTCCCAAGCACTTAAGTCTTGATTAAAACTCTCCGCATTGTGAAACATATGATCCATACCAGTTACTTTACTAACATCCCAATTACTTATATCGCTGTTGAAGTTGGTTGCGTAATGGAATATATAGCTCATATTGGTTACATTACTAACATCCCAACCACTTATATCGCTGTTGAAGTTGGTTGCGTAATGGAACATATTTCTCATGCCAGTTACATTACTAACATCCCAATTACTTATGTCGCTGTTGAAATTAGTAGCGTAAGAGAACATATAATTCATATTGGTTACATTACTAACATCCCAATTGCTTATATCGCTGTTGAAGTTAGTTGCGCCATAGAACATGCGATACATAGTTATATTATTACCCAAGATAGGAATATCTGTAGCATTTATGCTGGTTAGGTTTTTACATTGAGAAAAAGCCTGATACATAGATTCCCAGACGATATTGCTACCCCAGTTTTCAATAGTTATTAGTTTGGCAGCATTGGAGTTAGACCCTGAATTAAAAGCTGGAAAATCTCCTGTTATGGTTACTGTGTGGATTCCTGCAGTAGTGTAACTATGCGTAATAGATTCAGTTACATTATTATCAATGTTTCCATCCCCCCAATCTACATTGTAATTATAGGGCGTCGTAATTCCCTCGTTAAAATCTTTTGTGATGGTAATTTCTTCATTAGCTACTGTTGTTTTCCAAGTGGTTATAAAACCTTTTTCTGTTATGGGTGTATTACTACCGCCATCATCATTTTTATTACAAGAGGTTACTATTAATATTAATGTACATACTAGAACTACTGTTTTTAAAATTTGTTTTGTTTTCATAGCTTGTTGTTTTTATTTAATAGGTTCCTACTGTTAGTGGCATTATGTACTTGAGTTTATTTTTACCCCCCTCAAGGTAATTGGTATGAGGGGATACGTTATTAATTATTATTTAAAAACAAGTTCCTGCTGTTGGTAGGTTTGTGTCTTCTAAACCAGAACTACCTGCTGAAAAGTTGGAGCAACTCGTTACATTGATAGTTGCCCAGCCACTTAAATCTTGATTGAATGAAGTCGCATCTTCAAACATAGAAGATAGCTCGGTTACATTGCTAACATCCCAATTACTTATATTGCTGTTAAAATTCGTCGCACCTTTGAACATGCCACTCATATAGGTTACCTTACTAACATCCCAATTACTTATATTACTGTTGAAGTTCGTAGCACCACTAAACATTTGGCCAATACTATTTACATTGCCAACATCCCAATCACTTATATCCCTGTTGAAGTTAGTAGCATCATAGAACATGTAATCCATACTGGTTACCTTACTAACATCCCAATTACTTATATCGCTGTTGAAGCTCGTAGCATTATAGAACATTAAAGACATATCGGTTACATTACTAACATCCCAATTGCTTATATCGCTGTTGAAGTTGATAGCAAAACTGAACATATAAGACATATCGGTTACATAACTTAAGTTAGGAGTATCTGTAGCATTTATGCCTGTTAGGTTTTCACATTGATAGAAAGCTTTTCTCATAGATTCCCATACTATATTGTCACCCCAGCTCTCAATAGTTAGTAGTTTGGCAGCATTGGAGGAATCTTCATGATTATAAATACCCGGAAAATCTCCTGTTATGGTTACTGTATGGATTCCTGCAGTAGTGTAACCATGCGTAATTGATTCGGTTACATTACTGTCAACGTTTCCATCTCCCCAATCTACCGTATAATTATAGGGAGTTGTAATAAAGTTGGAAGGGAATGTTTTGATGGAAATCTCTTCGTTAGCTACTGTTGTTTTCCAAGTGGTTATAAAACCTTTTTCTTTTATGGGTGTATTACTACCGCCATCATCATTTTTATTACAAGAGATTACCATTATTAAGGATGTAAATGCTAGTAATGCTGTTTTTAAAATTTGTTTTGTTTTCATAACATAACTAATATTGGACATACTCAAGATTAATGCGAGGAATAAGTTTGATAATAGAAAATTATTTTTCATGATATTTTTTGTTTAACTTAAAAATTTATAGATGTAGGTTGGTAACCAGGATAATGCTTTTTTATACTATATTAATCGTATTTCCATACATCATTAAATTTAGCATTAGTGCTAATTTCTCCTCCTCCAATTAGAAGCATAAAGTTTTGGTTTGATATCAAAGTAGAAGAAAAACGAGGTTCGTAACCAGCGTTTGAAACTTCTTTTTTCCAATAAACGCCGTCACTACTGGACCAGAAATCATTATAATGAAATTCTTCTATCTCATCTTCAAAAAATCCACTAGTAATCCAAATTTTCTCATTGAATACGGTGCTCTTAAAGAGTAAGCGTTTTGGGTAACTGCTTCCCGGATGTACTATTTGCGTCCAATTTTTTCCATCCTTTGAATACCAGACATCATTTTGGATTTCAAAGGTTGTACTTAATGCTCCGCCTATAACAAACATTTTATTGTCAAAGACCAAAGCTTCAAACCCATACCTAGCTAAATAGGGAGCAGCATTGGTCTCCTGTACCCAGTCTGCACCGTTGTTAGAACTCCAAATCTCTTCTGTACTTCCAGTAGTAGGGTCAAGAGGATTATCCAAACCACCTATGGCATATAATTTATCATTATAGCTGAGTAGTTTAGTTTGTCCTCGGGGGCTAAATCCAGTGTCAGCAGTTTCTTGTATCCAATTCACCCCATCTATTGAACTCCATACATCACTTAACAAATTACCACCTCCAAGACCTCCATAGATGAAAATCTTATCTTTAAAAACGGTGATTCCAAATTGACCGCGTCCAGTGAAACCTGCTTCTGCGGTTTCTTGTACCCATGTAATTCCATCCGCACTAGACCATACATCATTTTTTACATCTTCAATATTGGCGAAACCACCAATAACCCAGAATTTATCTTTAAAAAAAACGCTGCCATGTCCTTCTCTAACATCAAAAGGTGTAGATGCTACAAAGGCTTCTTCGCTAGTATTCAACGGGCGGGTTTCAAAGCTAAAAATATCGCTTTCAACAGTTCCCCCTTGGTTATCACGAGCAACTACTTTCCATGTAAAGGAACTGTTTATGGATAAAGGGTCGGTGAGGGTATAACTAGTTTCTGTGATACCTTGGGCTATAATAAGGGTTGGGTCGGGGGGTTGTTGATTGGCATTCAATTTGGGAACTAAGAAGCCGCCAGTAAGCACTTCTAAATATAGGTCGTAGACCACTGAATCACCATCTGGGTCCGTTGCTGCTTGCCAAGTAAAGACAGGGATCAACGAAACATTTTCCGCTTGGTTTTCAACAGTGAGCAAGTTAAAAGCTTCTGGAGCAATATTTGTGTGCTCACTATCGTCCTTTTTACAACTTGATAAAAGTAGGGTAAACAAGAGGATATAGATAGTTGTTTTCATTTGTTTGTAGTTTTGGCCTCGATTCTATTCCCTTTTAAATGTGAATATTACTGTAGGGTTTTCTATTTCTTGGTTTTCGTTAAGCGTTGTGCCGTATTCGCCATGAAATAGGGGTGTTTTTGTGTTTGAATCGAAAGTTACTGCACCTTTCCTATAGGTATTGGCTCTACCTGAAAGGTTAGAGAGATATGTTACGTATAAAATACCTTCTTCTATCATTTTATAGAATTGGGCTATTATTGCACTACGGTCCCGTAGCATAGTACTAAAACAGTATAAAAAGAGTAATGACTTGTTGTTTCATTAATTTAAACTTTTTAAAACGTAAACAAGGGACGTTTAAACAGCCCTTGTTTACGTTGGAAGAACGTATTATTCAGGAATATTGAAATGAGCGATTACTTCTTCATAACTCAATTTGGTAAAATCTACGGTTGCAGTTTTACTTCCTATACCACCTATTCCGGTACTTGCTTCAACACCACCAGGAATTAGAACATAGCGATACTGACCAAAAAGAGGATTACCTATAGAAGAACCATCTACACTTGCTAGCCTTATATTGATACTTCCTAATGCTAAACGGTAATAGTAAGACACCCCCGCTTCACCTATAAATGGCAGGGCAAATACATTAAGAGTTCCAGCTTTTCCATAGACTAGAACTGTACCTTGATCAAATATTTCTTGGCTTAAGCCGGCAACATCAATACTGCCATTTGCTGATGATGATGGAATATCACCATCCAAAGGAGAGTCTATCCAATCAGAATAAATAACATTTGCCGTTCCCGGTACGCCTTGTTCCCCATCTTCCCCATCTTCCCCATCTGCTCCATTAACACCATCTACTCCATTAACACCGTCTGCTCCATTAATACCATCTGCTCCATCTTCACCATCTGAACATGAAAAAATTGAAATAGATACCATAAGTATCATTAATAAATTGACTAATTTCATTTTTGCTTTCATAATTATATATTTTGTAATGAAGGGACAAATTTAAATATGAAAATCAATCAAGTCTTGTATAAAATGGACAGGCTCATTTAATTCTAAATGCTTGGATATGTTACAGGTTCTTGATCTTATTATTGCCGATTTTGTCTAAGAACCATTTGAACTAAGCTAACGTCTCCATTAATAAATTCACTTGGAGGAATTTGCATAAACTTTTTAAATTCTTTTGTGAAAGAAGGATGATCATAAAACCCACACTCTAGAGCCCATTTAGTTAAGGTTTCTTCTTTATTTTGATTGATAATGCTCATAATAGTGTTCCATTGCTGTGTTCTATAATATTTTTTAGGAGACATGCCTATTACTTTTTTGAATAAGCGAGAAAGATACCGTTGGTTCACACCTACTTTTTTGCAAATGTCCTCTACCCTGTTTTTATCTGCAACATCTGCTTGCATCAATGAGACAACGTTATTTATTAAAGGAATTTCAGGAAGTGCATTTGGCATTATACGTAATAGGTAGTTTTCAAAAACGTCTTGTATACTTTTTACATCTTTAGAACAATTTTCTAATTCATTTTCCAACATTTGTGCATCTATAGTAGAGAAATCGGCAGGAGGACTATTTGTAAATTTGCTTCCGTGCTTATGAAATAAACGATAAAACCCTGTAGGTGTAAACTCAATATAGATTTGTTTAACACAACCTTGATGTATTACGGTAATACCATCTTCTGTTATAGTACCTAATACAGAAGCTCCTTTGAGTAAAGGAATAGTTTCATGATTAATAATATGTCGCATGGGAGCTCCAAAGTAAAAAGAGAGTCCATTGGCACCTATGGGAGGTATAGAGTGAAACTGAGGTTCTACCGTTTCATTTTCAATATATGATATCCGCTTTACGAAAGGTTCTAAAGCTCTTTGTTTTAGTGGTAGTACTGTATATTTTAATATAGACATATTTTAACTTGAGTTAAATTGTAATATTAATGTAATAGCGATAAAAATAGAATCTACTCATGCTAAATGTAGTTAAAAATGTATGTGTAGATAGTTATACTGTATAAACGTCAAAAACTCTTCATTGGTTTTTTTGTCTATTAAACATTATTGAATAATACGGTTGTCTAGTAATAAAATATTTAGGAAATTTAAGGCAACCAAGAATTATTATTCACTTGACTAACAAGGTATTTTGCAACTTTAGAATCGTTTTTTATTTTAGAAAAAACTCTAAAAATAAATTAACATAATCTTTAACAAGTGCATATCGTTACTAACTTTTCTTTCAACTACTCTAGTATAAATTTGGGTCGTGGCCAATTTAGTATGACCTAGTAACTTCGATACGGTTTCTATAGGAACACCGTTGCTTAGAGTCACCGTAGTAGCGAACGTATGACGTGCCATATGAAAAGTTAGGTTCTTCTTTATACCACATTGGTCTGCTATTTCTTTTAGATAGCTGTGCAGTTTTTGGTTGGACAGCTTAGGTAGAAGATTAATTTTCTCATAGGTTCGGTAATCGTCTTTATATTTATCGATTAAGATTTCCGCTTTTGGCTACATTGGAATTTTAAACGGTGTGCCTGTTTTTACCCGTTCAGACATTATCCAAGGATTGCCGTCAACGCCAACCACAATATTAGCGGTCTGGTCAGGACTGGCACCCAAAAGTCCATAATTAATATCTGAGGATACAATAGCATCACCTAATATATCGGAGAATAGTTGACCATGCTGCCTAGTGTAATGCGCCTTGTTGAATTCTAGGCCCTCACTATTCGGATACATTACAGTTAATTTAATCAGATTATGAATTTTTAATATTTATTCCTAATAGGATTATTCAGAGAAATCTGCCATTACAATATTATCGGAAAAACTTTGATATGCCCCTTCAAATTGTTTGGCCATTTCGTCCGGAAACAAATGGATATCCCCAACATTAAGGGCATTTACAATACCTTCTGAAACCACAGAAGTGGCAGCTCCATCTTCAAAACCTGCTGTAGCTCCCATATCAGTTGCAATAGGACAGGGGCGAACACTAAGGACATGTACACCTTTAGCACCGAGCTCAGTTCTTAGACCCTGGGTAAGGGAATAGGAGGCCGCTTTCGAGGCAGAATAGGTAGAAAGTTGTGGGAAGTTTTGATAGATGCAATGGAGTTTAGTTGGACCAGGGCACCTTTATTTTTTTCCAATGTTTTGGCCAAAGTATTGGCAATACGGAGCAATCCAAAAGCATTTACTTCCAGGTTATAGGCAAAATCCTTTTCCTCATCATTGCCAAGGGTGGGGTAGGGGGGTCCTACTCCTGCATTGTTTACGACAATATCCACATCTTTAGTTTGTTCTGCCAATTGTTGAATGGAAGTTGCGTTGGCAACATCCGCTTTTATGGTTAACACCTTATTTCCATATTTCTCTTCCAAATATTTGGTAGATTCTGGGGTCAATCTCAAAAGTTGTGTGTGAATAGAAATAAGATAGAATTTTCTATCCCAAATTCCTGTTCTGTTCATTTTTTGTATCGCCCAAATACGTAGCATTCATGAATAACATGTATAGCTATTTTAGGACGGGTCATGTCCGGGGATAAGCCATAGATACTCCATAGATAGTCCATAGTTAGGCCGTATATGAAAATAGGGGAAAACAGGCTGGATCCACCCCTTTTTGGCGCGCTAAAATAGCTCCTTTTCAAGCCACTTTTTACCTTTCATGGACGGCACAATACGCTCCGGGATCCCTTGCGGAAAACGAAGCCAAAATGCAGTGTCTTTATTAGTGAAACTCAATTTTGAGAAGTCGATAAGACACAATTAAAATTGCAAGTTGAACTAACCCCGTCCTTTTCGGCGGGATCTAGGTTTAATATCTTTTATGTAGCTATTTTTTTCCAAAAGAATATTTGCATAAACACAACAATTGTTCCTGATCCAGATTCTGTATTACGGACGGCCAAATATACTTTTTTAGCACAGTGATTTATAAAAGATTCCACAATAGCTTTGCCAATTGCTCTATTTGCTCCTGTTACCAGTGCGACTTTGTTTGCAATTGAAATGCTCATAATTTTATTTTTTTAATATGCATTAATGATAGATCTTCCGAGTAAGAGGAAGGTTTAAGCTAATTATCTAATCAAGGAATTAGACTCCTACCTTGTCTTTGTTCCAGGTAAATTTTTGAAATGGAGCGTCAACCGGAGTGTTGGCAATATGGTTGGAATAGTTGCTTATTACTTTTTGTGATAGACCGAGGATGATTTCCAAAACTTGTCTTTCCGTGTAGCCCGTAGCATAGAATCTGTTCAATTCTTCTTCTGAAATATTACCGCGATTCCGAACAATAGATAGAGTAGTCTTATGTAATACCTGAAGTCTTTCTGTGGGCATTACGGTCCTGTTTCTCAAGGCTTCAGTTAAAGCCGGATCTACGTTCATCATATGGGCTATGCCTGTATGTGCCGGAATACAATAATGACATTCGTGCTCCACATTAATAGTTTGCCATACTACGGTTAATTCTTCGTTGTTAAAGGAAGAGTCCACAAATAATTGATGCAATGTCTGATATGCCTCTAGGATGCCGGGAGCACTGGCCAAAACCCCATGTAAACCAGGTATCATGCCAAAGGCTTTAACCGATTTTTGCAAAAAGGGCTTGCTTTCTTCCGGTGCGGATTCAATGTCGTGTACTTTTAATGTTGTCATAATTCAAATTTTAATTTATTGTTTATTTAATTCTGGATTTATTTCTAAGCAAATGCTTAGAAATGTGTTAAAAAAAAGTCAAAGGTTGTTGAATGCTGTTTCTATAAAATCTTCCAATTGCTCCCGTCTTAATATTTTGGAGGCCAACGAAAGTCCCAACATGGATGCCGCCAAGTAATTAGCTTGTTTATCGATACTTTCTTGGGCTTTATTTTTGTCTTGTTTTAAATTATTTGCAAATAGGGTTTTAATTTCATTAAAAAAACTCTTTAATTCTGTCATAATAATCGGATCCCCATGTTCTCCTAATTCATTTACGGTATTGGTCACCAAACATCCCTTTTTGCCATTATCATCTTTGGAGAATTCCAAAAAGTCGTAAAAATATTGTTTAATACCTATAACCCCGTTGTTCGATTTTTCTAGAATTTCCGTGATACGGTGTATCTTTTTTTTGTAGGACTTAATACATTCCAAAAAAACCCCGTTTTTACTTCCGAAACTTGAGTAAATGGAAAATTGGTTTATACCCATTTCTTTTTCCAACATACGAACTGAGGTATTCCCATACCCATTTCGCCAAAACAAGCCCATGGCTTTTTCTATTACCTCCTCTTCGTTATATTGTTTGCTACGTGCCATTTTTTAAATACTGGACAAAACTAAGCAGTTGCTTTGAAATAAAAAAAATATTTAACATGTTTTGTGACTTTCCCTACGGTTGTAGTTGTACTTCCCAAAAGGAGTTTTCGGCTGCCTGGATCATTGGTATAGTTACTTCTACATGATCGCCATTTTAGGGATACCCGTAGTTATTTGGAAGGAAGTTGCACATATTGGATAGGGCCACATCTGCGATTTCTAATTTTCATTATCGCTGACATCACTGTTCCAGAGTATACACATAAGTGCATTATGCAATTAATGTTAAGTCATGAAATGATATAAGATCAATAATTTCAACTAGGTAACATCGGGCAATTACTTCTTTTTCCGCTAAAGTGGATTTAGACTTCCTGACGTTTATCGACAATATTTTGCACATTAACAGCCCTTTTTCCACTGAACGAATAACAGTGCTTTTCAACGAATCGGAACCTATAAAAATACACTTGCCAAAGTTATATATATAACAAAAAGCAAGTCATGAAATCCATATTTACCCTATCTCTAGCTTTATTTGTCGGAATGGCTGCAAAATCACAAAACGCTGCGGCCGAAGTAAAGGTTGATAGTGTTGCCATGAGTGTCATTGCTACTACTTTGGAAGAGGTTGTTTTAAAAAATGAGAACGCGGTTGCACGCTTGTATATGTTCAGAAATTCGAAGATTACCAAAGCATTGTCTTTTTCAACTAAATTAAACAAAGCCAAATTGGCCTAATACGATACACTAACCCACTGCCCCTAAACGGTCAGTCCCTAAATAGACCATTATGATATTATTTGCTCTTTTAATTATGGTATTTCTTGGACTTAGTCATATCATTATTTTCCCTAAAACGAAGGGGGTTCTTAGACCCTTGAAAGTGTCGGCAGAACAGGAAAGGAAATAAGCCGTTGTTTATAATTCAATTTTATGGCTATTGGGATTTTCCCTGGCCATTTTTTTTGAAAAGTAAAAATAAGAAGGACTATACCAATAAGTGTAACATCTACTTGTGGGGCTAGGTCTTAAACGGATGTTGAATATCGGAAAATTTAACAATGTAGTTCGTGCCTTTTTTGGAAGAATCCCTGTTCAATGATCCTTTTAATTGCCTGGACAGGTTATGGATAAGTTTTAGCCCCAGGGATTTGGTGTTCCTATGGCTAATGTCTTCGGGAAAGCCTTCGCCATCGTCACCAATATAAAGTATATAATCTTTAGCATTTGTTTTTACAAGTTCTATATGTATTTCCCCTTGATCATTATCCTTAATACCGTATTTAAGGGCATTGGTAATTACTTCGTTGATCAATAATCCCAATGGGATAGCCGTGTCTATCCCGAGTTTAATATCCGGGATTTTGATGTTGAGGGTTATATTGTTTTCAGTTCCTTTAAAGGAGCGTATTAGATAATCACTTAATTCCGCTACATAGGATTTGTATTCAATTTTGGACAGATCGTGGCGCATATATAACATCTCATGCACCATGGCCATGGAAATTACCCGGTTTTGACTGCTTTTTATTAAAGTTTTCATTCTAGGCTCTTCAATGCTTCTGGATTGAAGACTAAGTAAACTGGATACGGTTTGCAGGTTATTCTTTACTCTATGGTGAATCTCTTTTAAAAGCGTGTCCTTTTCCTTAATACGGGCCTCATTTTCGTTTCTGATCCTATGTAATTCGTTGTGGGCCTTAAGAAGGTTTTTTCCTATGACCCCGCCTAAGAGGTATACCGAGAAAAGAATACTAAAAAGCGCAAACATATTCTTACTTTCAACAGGGACCACGTTTTCAGTAAAATTAAATTCTGCTATACTTTGTGAATAAATCAGGATAATAATAAGCAGGTTTAAATTTAGGTAAACCCTACCATAAACCTTTGTGCTGATATAGCCGGCAAATACCACCAAGGCCAAAACAAAAATAAATGGACTGTTGATACCGCCACTGAATATGGTAATAATAACAGAGGAGCACAAGGCCATTATTGAGGTAATATTATAAGTTAATCCCAGTAGTTTGTGCCTGTGGAACAATAGGGTGTTGGCCAAATTTAAAGTGCCAAAGACAATAAAGGTAGCCGGAATTATTTCAGTGATCTTAAGGAGAAATATGCAGATAATACCAAAAATAATGGAGAGGACAGAGGAAATATAGTTGACCCTTAAAGTTAAACGGACTTTGTCCTTCAGTCGGTACTTATCCTGAGTGGGTATTTGCATTAAAAAATGGTTAATGGTTGTATTCTGAGGGTAAAGATAATCGTTTGAATTAAAGCGCGATGAATTTTAGGGTTAAAACAATACTTTTATAAAAATCCTTTTTCATGGCAGGTTGGATTTTAAATCTATTGATTTTCGGCCCAAATTTGCTCCATTCCAAGTCGTTTTTAATTTCATTTAGCCTTCAGAAAGAACCTTAGTGTTGTTATAAATATATTAAAATTTGGACAATAAAAAAGCGACGCCTGTTAAGGGTGTCGCTTTTTTTGGATGTACTATTTTAATTATGAGGTCATTGGCTGTTGTGCTAATCTTCTACAATTACCCATTCGCCTTTGTCCAAAAGCGGTTCTGCTTGTTTGTATTTTACCGTTTTGCTTTCACCGGACATTACATTCTTAATGGTGACCCTTTCGTTTCTCCCTATTTTAGCCTTTTCGCGCACAATGGTTTCGGTTACCTGTGGCCGTCCACCCTGATTTTGGCCTACAGCCCTGCTTTGGGCCGACATTTCATCGCTGTTGGGGATTTCCTCCTTGGAGGTCTTTAAGTTTTCCTTTGGCCTGCGAATATTTCTGGCCTCCTGGATTTCCGGACTCTGTGTTGGAAGCTCTCCTTTAAACAGGAAGGAGACGATTTCTTTGTTCACCTTTTCTATCATTCCCTTGAAAAGTTCAAAGGCCTCAAATTTGTAGATTAACAAAGGGTCCTTTTGTTCATGTACGGCCAATTGGACAGATTGTTTTAACTCATCCATTTTACGCAGATGTGTTTTCCAGGAATCGTCAATGATGGCCAGGGAAATGTTCTTTTCAAAATCCGTAATCAACTGGGTGCCATTGCTTTCATAGGCATCCTGTAGATTGGTAACCACGTTCAGGGATTTTATGCCATCTGTAAAAGGCACCACAATTCTTTCAAACTTATTTGCATTGTCTTCATATACCTTTTTTATAACCGGGAAGGCTGTGGCAGCATTGCGCTCCATTTTATTCTTATAGTGGGTATATGCAGTTTTATAAATAACATTCGCCATTTCCTGTACGCCCATTTTTGAGAAGTCATTTTCGCTAATAGGGGAGGTGATGGAGAAATATTTTATAAGTTCAAATTCAAAGTTTTTATAGTCGTTGGCCGCCTTGTTGGTATCCGCAATTACCTCACAGGTATCGTAGATCATATTGGCGATATCTACTTTAAGTCGCTCCCCTTGTAGGGCATGTCGTCTTCTTTTGTAGACTACTTCCCTTTGGGCGTTCATAACATCATCATACTCCAACAATCGCTTACGCACACCGAAATTATTTTCCTCCACTTTCTTTTGAGCACGCTCAATAGATTTTGTCATCATGGAATGTTGGATAACCTCACCTTCTTCCAAGCCCATTTTATCCATCATTTTGGCCACCCTGTCCGATCCGAACAACCGCATAAGGTTGTCTTCCAAGGAAACATAGAATTGAGAGCTTCCAGGATCTCCCTGTCGCCCTGAACGACCTCTAAGCTGCCTGTCCACCCTTCTTGAATCATGACGTTCCGTACCAACAATTGCCAAACCTCCGGCCTTCTTTACTTCTTCACTTAATTTAATATCGGTACCACGACCTGCCATGTTGGTAGCTATGGTTACCACGCCTGCATTTCCTGCTTCGGCTACAATATCCGCTTCCTTTTTATGCAATTTTGCATTCAGTACATTGTGGGGTACTTTCCTGATAGTTAACATACGGGAAAGAAGTTCCGAGATCTCGACAGAGGTGGTACCAATTAGTACTGGTCTACCGGATTGTGAAATTTTGGTTACCTCCTCAATAATGGCGTTGTATTTTTCGCGCTTGGTCTTGTAGATCAAGTCTTGTCTGTCATCTCTTGCAATAGGCCTGTTGGTAGGGATTTCCATAACATCCAACTTGTAGATTTCCCAAAATTCCCCTGCTTCGGTAACGGCTGTACCGGTCATCCCGGCCAATTTGCTATACATCCTAAAGTAGTTCTGTAAGGTTACGGTAGCAAAGGTTTGGGTCATTGCCTCGATCTTTACATTCTCTTTTGCTTCTATGGCTTGGTGCAATCCGTCCGAATAACGTCGGCCATCCATAATACGGCCTGTTTGTTCATCTACGATCATTACCTTGTTCTCCATAACCACATATTCCACATCCTTTTCAAAAAGGGTATATGCCTTCAACAGTTGGTTCATGGTATGGATACGTTCACTTTTAACGGCGAAGTCCTTGAACAACTCTTCCTTTAATTCGGCTTCCTTGTTTATTTCAAGATCCTGACTTTCAATTTTTGCTATTTCGCTGCCAATATCGGGCATTACAAAAAAGTCCTTTTCGCCATCCCCTGATAGATATTCGACCCCTTTTTCCGTGAGTTCAATTTGATTATTCTTTTCATCGATAACAAACCAAAGTTCTTCATCTACCTTCGGCATTTCCCGGTTGTTATCCTGCATATAAAAATTCTCGGTCTTTTGCAGTAATTGTTTTACCCCTTCTTCACTTAAGAATTTAATCAAGGCTTTGTTCTTTGGAAGGCCTCTATGTACACGTAACAATAGAAAACCGCCCTCTTTGGTATTCCCTTCGGCAATCAATTTTTTGGCCTCGGACAAAACTCCGGTCAAATAGGCGCGTTGCTTGCCAACAATATCACCTACTTTGGGCTTCAGTTCATTAAATTCATGACGATCGCCCTCCGGTACCGGGCCAGATATGATCAAGGGGGTACGGGCATCATCTACAAGAACGGAATCCACCTCATCCACTATGGCATAATTATGGGGCCTTTGTACCAGGTCGTTGGGAGTATGGGCCATATTATCCCTAAGATAATCAAAGCCAAACTCATTATTGGTGCCATAGGTAATATCCGCATTATAGGCAGCCCTGCGTCCGTCCGAATTGGGTTGGTGTTTGTCTATACAATCTACAGAAAGCCCGTGGAATTCAAATATGGGCGCCATCCATGCACTATCCCTTTTGGCCAGATAATCGTTTACGGTAACCAAATGGGCTCCATTTCCGGTTAGTGCGTTTAGATAGAGGGGTAGGGTTGCGACCAAGGTCTTACCTTCCCCTGTCTGCATTTCGGCAATTTTTCCTTGATGTAGGGCAATTCCCCCAATTAATTGCACATCATAATGTATCATGTCCCAAGTAACCTGCTTACCGGCGGCATCCCAAGAGTTTTTCCAGATGGCACTGTCGCCGTTCAAACTAACGTAATCTTTTGTGCCTGAAAGCAATCGGTCATATTCGGAAGCTTTAACCGTAATGGTTTCATTATTGGCAAAGCGTTTTGCCGTTTCTTTAACAACAGCAAAGGCCTCGGGCAATATTTCTGTCAAGGTTTTTTCGGAAATGGTATACATTTCCTCCTTTAGTTTGTCTATTTCCGCATAAATATCTTCGTTCTTGTCTATATCTGCAGACTCCTTTACTTCCTTTAGCAACTTGTCTATCTGCTCTTTGATCTCTTTGCAGTCTTCTTTTAATTTATTCTTAAAAAAAGTGGTTTTTTCCCGAAGTTCATCGTGGCTCAATTTTTCCAAGGCCGCTTCGAATGATTTTATTTGATCGACCAAAGGTTGTAGGTCCTTGACATCTTTCTTTGATTTATCCCCT
>TARA_R110002050_G_scaffold125909_1_pt1 | contig 23039 bp, 17 predicted proteins | sample TARA_R110002050 | Tara Oceans TARA_R110002050 (sample SAMEA4396988) | marine metagenome | biome: Polar Biome; feature: [DCM] deep chlorophyll maximum layer (ENVO:01000326); material: water (ENVO:00002006), including particulate matter (ENVO:01000060) such as... | depth 25 m
ACCAGATTGATGGTTGATCATTGCTTTGATGTCTTCTAATAATTCTTCTTTGAATTCTCGAAGATCTTCTGTAGTGATAATTGATGTTGGCATAAGTTATTATTTTACGTTTATTTCTTCTTTTCATTTTGCCTTGATAGATGCTGAAATAAATTCAGCACAGGCTTCACAAAAAATCAAGACTTACTTTTTCGCTTCGCGAGTTACCTACAACCAAAATATATTTTGGCTTTGGTAGTTTTGAATTCTACTTTTTATTACATTTTCGAACCCAGACCGCAAGCTTCCCCAATCAAGTTGAGGACATGCTTTGGGTTCTCTGAATTCCATAAAAATTGAATTCTTACAAAAAATAAAATAGGTCAGTTAAAAGAAGAAGTTGCTGAATGTCCCCCAACATTGTAGGCAACTCCTTCTCATTGATTTGACTTTCGTTGGCAAACTTGAGAAGAATATTTGGTTTGATTTCGGTACTTGTTCGTACTACCGAAAATTTTTTATATATGACAATTAAGACTATTTAAAGGTATTTAATATTAAAAATATTTAGAGTACCCTTGATTTAGTTCTAATATTTTGGTTTCGTAGTACCGAAGAGGTACGAACTACAATCCGTCATCATAGTCTAATTTTTCTTGTAAGTTAGCGGTCAATTTATTTAGAAATTTTGTTCTTTCTTGGCTTCTATTTTTTATTTCTGAATAAGTTTTATAAGAATTTGGTATGTCTATATTGAAAACTGTAGAGAGTTGCGTTATCAGGTCTTTTGTATTGATATAACCAGTATTGATTGCCCCAGAAACTTTTAAGGCATAAATTAATTCTACTAAATCTGTTTTTGAGGCTGTCCATTGTAATGAGGTTTTTAATGCTTTATTATTGTCATCAAAAATGCCTGAAGAAATATTTTTTAGTGTATTGATTTCCTTTTTGTAAAAATTGGTTAGCATATCATAAACTATTACTTCTGCAGCTAACGTATCGTGACTCGTGTAAAATTCTGAATCTAAATGGACAGATATATCTGTAGAAAATAATTCTAGTTGTTTGTTTTCCCGAAGAAAATATATGTGGTCTAAAAAAGTGCTTTTATGTTTATAATATCTATAGAATTCTAAATTTTTACGCTTTTTTGCCTCTAATTTTTTTAATTCATTTTTCAAATAACCTTTTAGAATAGAATTTGTACTATTAGGTTTGCTTACTTGATATTTTAATTGATTATTATAAAAAATAAAATCAGCATATATAGTTGGTTTTACTGACTTAAAGAATTGAATTTCTTCATTATTATCCTCAAATTTTCTGTTTCTAATATTCACTCTTAAATCGTAAATAATCTCTTTTGATTGGTTGATCTGAAGTTTTAATTTTTCATTTTTAGTTATTTTTTTTAATTCATGTTCTTTTTGTTGAACGAAATATTGTTCAACTAAAGTGATGTGATTTTTCATTTTCTTGCAAGTTTTTTGGTTTAATTTTGATATAATTATTTTACATACTCTTTTTCTTTCTTTTTTTAAACAAAAAAAGATATGACCATGGTCATATCTTACTGTTTAATATTTATTTTTAAAATTTAAAGTTCAGCTGAGATATCCTTTAACAGATCTGCTGCCATTTCAGGAGTTATATCTCTTTGTGGCATAGCAAACATTTCATAACCTACCATAAACTTTTTTACTGATGCTGAACGCAATAGAGGTGGATAAAAACTCATATGCCAATGCCAACTTTCATAGTTTTTATTATCTGTCGGTGCTTGATGTATACCCGCTGAATAGGGGAAAGAAATATCAAAAACCCTGTCATAGATTGCAGTGATTTTTTTAATCGCTCTGGCGTAATTTTCAATCATATTCTCATTCATTTCTAAAATATTCTTTGACTTCTTTCGTGGAATTATCATTGTTTCATAAGGCCATATGGCCCAAAAAGGAACTGCTATAATAAAATCTTCGTTTTGATATACAACTCTGTTATCTAATGATAGTTCTTGCTTACAATAGTCTTCTAAAATAGTTGTATTGTTCTTTTTATAATAGCCTAAAAAGTTTGTTGTTTTCTTTTTAATTTCAACTGGAATAGTTTGTTGCGCCCAGATTTGGCCATGAGGATGTGGATTACTACACCCCATTATTTCTCCTCGATTTTCAAATATTTGAATGGAATTGATAAACTTTTTTTCTGATAATTCTTTGAATTCTTTTTGCCAGGTGTGAATGATTGGTATGATTTCATCAATTGTCATTTTAGCTAACGTTAAAGAGTGATTGGGAGAAAAACAAATTACTTTACAAATTCCTCTTTCGGAATGTGCTTCTAATAAACCGTTTTTTAATTTTTGAGTATTTGACTCTGGAAGTATTGCTGCGAAATCATTTTCAAAAACAAATGTATTTTTATACTCAGGAGTTTCTTGACCACCAGCCCTCTTATTTGTTGGACACAAATAACAGTTACTATCATAAGTAGTTTTACTTACAACTTCATTTTCTTCTAACTTACCTTGCCAAGGTCTTTTAGTTCTAAGGGGTGATACTAATACCTCTTCACCTGTTAAAATATTTTTTCTAATATGTGTTTTGTCTAATAATAAATCCATATTTTTTTAAAGTTTTTTTCTTACTTTTTGTTCCCATACCCAAGAAGATTCAATCATATCTTCTAAAGTTCTTTCTGCTTTCCAGTTCAATTTCTCTGAAGCTAATTTTACATCAGCATACAATTTAGGTACATCACCAGGTCTTCTTTTAGCAATCTCGTAATTCAATTTTTGTTGAGTTACTTCTTCAAAAGTTCTAATTACTTCTAATACAGAAAACCCGTTACCAGTGCCCAAATTCATTACTTCAAAATTAGTTTCCTGTTTTTTATTTAGTAATCTCTTTAACGCTTTTACGTGAGCATCTGCTAAGTCTTCTACATGAATGTAATCTCTGATTGATGTACCATCTTTAGTAGGATAGTCATTTCCATAAACCATTAATTTTTCTCTTAAACCGATTGCGGTTTGTGTAATGTATGGCATTAAATTATTTGGAACACCTTTAGGTAGTTCGCCAATTAATCCAGATTTATGGGCACCAATAGGATTAAAGTAACGCAGTGATATTGCTGAAAAATCTTTAGAAGCTTGTGCAAGGTCTTCTATGATTTCTTCCGCTATTTTTTTTGAATTCCCATAAGGAGAGAAGGGTCTTTGGGTTTTATTTTTTTCTGATATAGGTAAAGACTCTGGATTACCATAAACCGTTGCAGACGAAGAAAAAATAAGATTATTAATATTGCGTTTTTGAGCACATATTAATAAATTGATTAAACCTGATACATTATTTTGATAATACATTAATGGGTTTTGTACAGATTCACCAACAGCTTTATGGGCAGCAAAATGAATAATAGCATCAAAACCTTTCTGATATTTTAAAATATTCTCTAAATGTTTGAAATCTTTTAAATCACATTTAAAAAATTGAGGTTTAGTACCCGTAATATGAGCTATCTTTTCGATAACATTTTCATGGGAATTAGAGAGGTCGTCTAATATTATAACTTCAAAACCGTTTTTAATTAATTTAACAACAGTATGAGAACCTATATAACCGCAACCGCCAGTAACTAATATTTTATTTTTCATTTATTTTTAAACTTTTTCTATAATTTTTGAAATATTATAATTTTCTATGTGAAAAGTATAAATACCTGTTTCTTGAGCAGATTTAATATTAGTGAGTGAATCATCCACAAACAGTGTTTCTTTAGCATTTAAACTACTATTAGCTAAAATAAATTCAAAAACTTTTTCATCAGGTTTTCTTAATCCAATTTCATGAGAGTAGTATGCTTTTTGAAATAAACTATTGAATGGAAATTCATATTTCTCTTTAAATTCATCTAAGTATTTTAATTGATGAATGCTGTTGGTATTACTCAATAAGAATAAGTTGTACTCCTTCTTTAAATCTTTAAGAAAATTAATTCTATCAACAGGAATATCTAATATCATTTCATTCCACGCTTCTTTAATTTCAGAGAAGCTTAATTTTTTTTTAGATAACTTTTGTAAAGACTCTAAAAATTGTTCTTCAGTAATTGTGCCTACTTCGAAATCATAAAAAAAAGAATGGTGGTAATTATGACCTGTGTTATTGACAATTTTTTCAATGCCTATTTTATGTAATGCCCTAATTGTTTTTGGAACATCCAAATTCATAATTACACCACCTAAATCAAAAATTATATTTTTTATCGTTTTCATATTTAAAAATTTATGTTTTTTTCCAAACTAATAACGCTAATAAAACTGAAAGAGCCGCAGCTCCAATCCAAAAAATAGAAATTGTATCAAAATTGTAGATTGTTTCTCCATTGAGTATTGTTTTATTATTCTCGATCAAATATCCACTTGCAATATCTTGAATGCCTGCAGCAGCATAACTCATTACACCTACGATACCTAATGCAGCACCCGATGCTTTTTTGGACACAATATCAACCGCCATTAAACCACCCAAATAACAAATTAAGGCTCCAATGCCCAGCCCAAAAATTACCATACTTGTAGCATCTAACCACCACATATTTTTAGGTCCCAATAAAAAAAGGGAAAGTGCAAACACATTCATTAACCCAAAAATTAATGCTGGTGCATTTCTTCTTCCATTAAAAAATTTATCGGAAATAAAACCTGATGAAGCAGTTCCTAAAATACCACATACTGCACTAATAGCTACTAGACTGTTTGCCTCTGTTAAAGTGTACCCTTTTGCAGCTTCAAAGTAATAAGGCCCCCAACTGTTTACGGCATACCTAGAAATATACATAAAGGCACTTGATAATGCTAAAAGCCATACATAAGGATTTTTTAAAACGCCTCTTTGTTCTATCCAAGTAGAGGTTTTATTTTTAGTAAAATCTTTATTTACAGGAGGTAATCCTTTGCTCTCTGGAGTATCGTGAAAGAAAATAGACACCATTAAAGCCCCTAATAAGCCGACTATGGCAGCTGCTTTAAAACCCCATTGCCAACCAAAATAAGAAACAACCACTGCTGTTAAAATATACGTAAGTGCTTCACCAATGTTATGACTTGTACTCCAAAAACCATAAAAACTTCCACGTTCTGAATCTTTATACCACCTGGATAAAGAAACTACACTTGCTGGTGCACCCATAGATTGAACCCAACCATTTATACCCCAGCAAACAGCAAAGAATAAAAAAGTACTGGTAAATCCCATAATTAGGTTTGCTAGTGCGGAAATTAATAAACCTAACGCCATAAACCTTTTAATGTTACTATGATCTGCCAAAAAGCCATTTGTTAATTTACCGATAGCATATGCAAAGAATAGGGTAGAACCAATAATACCTAATTCTGACTCTGTTAGAATACCGGCATCTACAATTGGTTTTTTAACGACATTTAGACTCAATCTACATACATAGTACAAACCATATCCTAAAGTAGCCGATATAAATACTTGCCATTTTAGTTTTTTGTAGTATTTTTTTTGTTCAACTTCAGTTTTTGTAATTGAAATTGGACTTGATTTTTTAAAATATTTTATCATTTTTTGATAAGAATTTAAAAAGGACGTAACATATTTTGCTACGTCCTTTAATTAACTAATTCAAATAAACAGTTTTGGATTTTATTGATGCAAACCTCTTTCGCGTAAATAATTTAGAAGTAATTGTGGTCGATCTGTTTGAATAATATCGATGTTATTATTAATATACCAATCGTATATTTTAATATTTTTGACAGCTTCTTCATCATCATGGTTTGCATTGTGATGACCCCACAAAGAGTTTACCCAAATACTAGCACCCTTATTTCTTATTTTTTTGAATTCTTTCAGAAATTTTATAGTGTCTGATTTTACAGTAAATTCAAAAGCAATAGGAGCATTTTCAGAATTCATATAATCATCCACAAATTTTTTAGCAGTGCTGTCAGGTAATCCTAAAATTGGCATAAAATGTACTTTGTTTAAATACTTACCAAATTCTTTTTTTACTGTAGCATACTCTTTTCCACCTTTAATAACTACTTGATTTTCTGTTCCAGTTTCTAAAATAATTTGATAACATTTATCAAAAATGGTATAACTTTTATCTAGATTCACTAGGATTTTATCTTTTGATGTTTGCAATGCTTCTTTAAGTGTTGGTATTTTGTGTTTAGTTGCAACACCTAAACCATCTACTAAATTTAGAGTTTTTAAAGAATCCAGCGTCCATTCCTTTACCAAACCTTTTCCTGTTGTTGTTCTATCAATAGTTTTATCGTGCATTAAAACTAGATGACCGTCTTTGGTTTCTCTAATATCAATTTCTACCATATCAACACCCATTTTTATGCAATTTTTAATTGCTTGCAATGAGTTTTCAGGTGCGTTTCTCCAATCTCCTCTATGAGAAACTACGATAACTTGATTGTTTTTAGAGTCTTTTAGATTTGCTATTTTATCTTGAATCGTTAAACTTTTAAAACCGTCTGATTTTACCTCCTTAAGATTATTATTTTTACAATTCAAAAAAAGAATCATTAATAGAAAGGATAAGAAATGGATTTTTTTCATTCTTTATTTTTTAAAAAGGTTTATTTAATAATTAGTTTAGATGTGGCTGATTTATTGCTTTCTAAAACCTTTATTAAATAGATGCCTGATTTTAAATTTTGTGTTTCAATTTTTTCCTTACCGTTTATAATTTTAGAAAAAACTTTCTTACCAAGAACATCAAATATTTGAATTGATTTGTCCTGATTTGAAGATGATTCTATATAAAAACCTTTATTATCAACTGGGTTTGGATATATTTTAAGACCTTCTATTTTATTTTCACTACGAACTGAAAGCACTACTGCGTTTACATTTGAAGTGTGTTTCGCATTTTTACCATACATTGGCCATCCACCCAATTGCAAACCTGTAGCTGAAGTAGTTAAAGCACTTAATTTACCTGCGGAAGCAGTTTCTACGCCCACGTATATTGTACCATCTGAGTGAATGGTTGCTGGAGACGTGATTTTAGTACCTAAACTTAAAGGGCTATAAGCTTCTGTTCCATCAGAATTAAGTACATAAAACATACCATTTGTATCTCCAAAATAAAGTCTTCCTAAATTATCTATTGCTGGTACAACTTCAATTGCGGCATTTGCTGATGTATTATACGTCCATAATATTGCACCATTTGTAGGGTTAAATGCATGCATTTTTCCTCCAGTATTTCCTAAATAAACGGTACCGTCTGCAGCTACAGCAGGGCCTCCTTTTTCAGTATTTTCTCCTGTAAAAGTTACAGACCATTTTTCAGTACCATCTGCTGGGTTATATGCTTTTAAAACACCATCACCATCAGAATTAAGTTTTGCAGAAGCATAAATTGTACCATCTGACGCTATTGCAATAGCAGAACTTGCATAACCACCACCTGCACTATAAGGCGCAACCCATTTTTCAGTACCATCTGCATTTATTGCATAGATACTACCATTTGTACTTGCTGCATAAATAGTTCCATCTGATCCAACAGCAGGTGTGCTATTAAAATCATTTCCTGAACCAAAAATCCAATTTTCTGTTTGTAAGTCTACAGATAAAGAACGAACTCCTTTATCACCTTTGCTATAACCAGAAATATACACTGTCCCATTATCAGAAAAGGCTGGTGCTGTATATCTCATTCTTGTATTAATATGTTTGGTTCTAATAGTATCTCCTGTACTAGCATTTAATCTAAATACTATTCTACCATATTGACCTCCCATATAAATACTCCCATCACCAGATATTGAAGGACTTGAGACAATTGCATCTGGTTTTGTAAAGTCTCCTTCAGATATTGATGTTTCCCATTTTAATGTTCCATCTGGATTTACTGCGTAGAAATTTGAATCTGGTTTTGCAGGAGCTGTAGCAGTATTTCTAGAACTCAAACTAATTGCAATATAAATTGTTCCATCACTAGCAATTGCTGGCCCTGTTCTGTCAATTTTGTCAGGTAAATTATAAGTCCAATTGATTGTAGGCGTTTGAGCATAAGAAAATAATGCTAAAAATAGTACTGTTAAGAATGTGTAGTTTTTTTTCATAATATTAGAATTTAAAATGTTGATTTTTAAGACGGTTCATTTTCAGAACCGTCTAATTATTAAAATAGATATTTGTTTTTGTTTATCTCCCTGTGTGTTTTGAGTCTTTAGCATACATAGGCCAACCACCAGATTGAAGACCAGTTGCATTGGTTTTCAAAGCATATACTTTACCAAAATCGCCTTGATTTACAGCTACATAAATAATACCATCTGAACCAATAGCTGCAGATGAATGAATTTCATCACCTAATTTTGTAACCTTGTATGGGTTTAAACCATCAGAATTTACAACGTGAAAGAATCCATTTATATCCCCAAAATATAGGTTGCCATCGTTATCAATAGCAGGAACAACTTCTATTGCACCTTTTGCAGCATAAGACCATTTTTCTGAACCATCTGGATTATATGCGATCATTTTTTCTTCATAACCACCTAGGTAAATTGTGCCATCAGCAGCTACTGCTGGACCACCTTGTGCTGCTGTTGCAGGTAAATCTTTTCTCCATTTTTCAGTACCATCTGGATTAACGGCTAAAAATACACCACCTGTTGAGGTTTCTCCAGAAAAATAAATAGTACCATCTGGTCCAATTGCAGTGGCACTTGCTGTCCAAGTTCCGTAATTTATACTCCATTTTTCAGTACCATCTGAATTAATAGCATAAAAATTGTCATTTGTTGAGCCCACATAAATAGTTCCATCTGCTCCAATAGCTGGAGTTGCATTAAATTCTGAACCCAATTCAAATACCCAATTCGCAGTTGTTAAACTTTGATTAACTGAATGGAAACCTCTACCATCTTTATTATGACCAGCAATATAGACTGATCCATTTGTTCCAAATGTTGGGCAGTTATATCTTACTCTTGCATTTAGATTTATCTCATTATCAATAACACCAGTTGTCGGATTTAAAACAAATGTTGTTCTACTATAATAAGATGAGGTATATAAATTACCATTAGGACCAATTGATGGAGAAGACCTTACTTGATCTGATTTTTGAGCACTACCTTCAATAAAAACTTGTTCCCAAACTTTTGCACCATCTTTTATAGCAAAGAAATCAGGACCTTGGTTTTCTCTAATAGCTTGGTTGAAACCTATATATACAGTTCCATCATCAGATACAGCAGGGTTTGAATGGTTTAATTCACCATCTAAATCAAAGCTCCAAACGGTTTCTGGAGCATCGATATTTGCTAAAGGGTCATCAGCGACAACCACTTCTTTTGAGAAAACTTCACTTTCACTTCCTGTATTATCAATAGCAATTAATTTTACAGAGTAATTACCACCTAATTGATAAAAGTGATCAGGAGATTGGTCAGAAGATGTTTGAGAGTCACCAAAATCCCATTCCCAAGCTGTTATAAAACCATCAGGATCTTCTGATAAATCTGTAAATTCTATTTTTTGACCTGCTTGAAATTTATCTGCTTTTACAGAAAAATTAGCATTTGGTACTACTGTAGAAACAGGTTTACCAACAATTTCATTGTCTTCACAAGATGTGATTATTAAACTTAAAAATATCAATAAAGATATTACTATAGCATTTGATTTATTTTTCATTTTACTAATTATTTTAAATGTTCTTTAATTAAAACAGGGTTATCTGTTTGTATAATATTACCTCCTAGATTACTTATTTTATCTACTTCAGCATAATTATCATCTAAAGGAGTTTTTGTTGTATTTACATAAGCATTCATAAAAATGAACCAGCCTTTTGCTTTTGCTCTACTCACGAAATTTTGATTGAAAGTTTGAGACTGAAAATGAGCAACTTTTATTCTACTATCATTCTCAAATTGACTCAATCTATCTTCGTTACTAATCACTGGCATAGCAATAACGTTTTCGTCTTTATTGAGAGCTGATTGTGTAATGCTCACACCTTGTGTATAAAAAATAGATTGTTTTATCATACCATATTGTTTTACAACTGGGTATATTCTGTCAAAAGAGACTTTATTATTACTCATATCTAAATCAAAGTAAATTTTACCTCTTCCTAGATTTAATGCTTGTTGTAAAGTAGGAATCTGTTCACTTGTTAAAACACCTCTGTTGTCTTTTAACTTTAGCTCTTTAAGTTCAGATAATGAATAATCACTCACATTACCAGAACCATTAGTAGTTCTTTCTAAAGTACTGTCGTGCATTAAAACAAACTTACCATCTTTAGTTTGTCTTATGTCAATTTCAACCATTTCTATTTCTTTATTAATCGCATCTTGAATTGATTTTAAAGAGTTTTCTGGTGCGTTATTTTGATTGCCTCTATGAGCACCGGTTAAAATTTTGTTTTCTCCTAGTTTTTCGACTAAACTTTTTCTGCCAACTATGTTTTCAGTAAAGGCTATAGTTATGTCTTTTGTAAAACTACTTTCATTATTGCTATTAGAAACTTTTAAAAGTATCGTATATGTACCTTCTCCGATAGTAGCATACGTGTGTGTAGGGTTTTTATTTGTTGAGGTATTACCATCACCAAAGTCCCATTCAAAAACTGAATTTGTACCAATACCAGAAGATGTATTTGAAAACCTTATAGGTTCATTTACGAAATATTCACTCTCTTGAATTTCAAAAGAAGCATTTACTTGATTTATTATTGGCTCATCAGAACTACAAGCGTTTAGAATTAGAAAAAAAAGAATACCAAAAAACTTACTATAAGGTTTCATCTACTTGAAATTTTTATATTAATAACCAGGGTTTTGTTGCATACTTCCTGGATCACTATTTAATTGATCTAAAGGAATTGGTAATAGTAAATCATTTTGGTCTATGGTAATATTTAAACCCACAAAACCTGCAAAATGATTATTCATTACTTGGACTGGATCACCTAATCTTTTTAGGTCTAACCATCTATGGCTTTCATAGAAAAATTCGTGTCTTCTTTCTTTTAATAGTGCTTCTGTAAACTCTTGTTGGTTTGTAATCGTAGCTGATGTTAAACTTGGTAGACCAGCTCTTGTTCTAATTCTATTGATTAAATCGAAGGCCTCTCCATCAGCAACATACCCTTTTGCATTTAAAGCTTCTGCTAGAGAAAGTAATACATCTGCATATCTAAAAACAATAGCATTATTATCTCCATCATCTACCAAAGTTCGAGAATTGTCTATATATTTTGTAGAGATATAAACTGATGGATCTAATGGGTCTTGGATAATTTCATTTCTACGCAAGTCTCCAGCTTCAAAAGAGTTTAACAAATCTTGAGTAATGATATTGTTTCCTTTAGAACCAGGGTTTTTTTGAGAATTAAATTTTGAAGCGAATGTGCTGCCTTCTTCACCTCCGTTTACACCTGATTGAAACTGAACCTCAAAAATTGAAGCAGCATTATTTTCATTTGAAATACCAAATAAATCTGCATACGTATTTACAAAAGTATATCCATTAATTGCTCTAAAAGCTGTTTCTGCTTCAGGGGCATTACCTTGTGTTAAATACGCTTTTCCAAGAAGTATTAATGCAGCACCTTTATTGGCTCTTCCAATATCATTGGATTCTGGTAATACATTGGAAGCATCTCTTAAATCTAAAATTATTTGATCAAATATTTCTTTAACACTAGCTCTACCTTGACCAAAATAATCTGTAGGGTTTGATGTTTCCTGCAATACTAAAGGAACTCCACCATATAAGTTGATTAAATTGTAGTATACCAATGCTCTTATAAATTTCATTTCTCCATTTCTGATGTTCTTTAATGAATTATCCATATCAGAAATATCCTCTATTCTATTTAAAACAATATTGGCTGCCTGAATTGTAACATAAGAATCAACCCAAGTTTGTCTAAAAACACCATTTGTTGTAACCCTGTTAAATAAATCAACATCACCAAAACCGCCGGAATTAGAAGGTTCTTCTTCAAACGTATTATCTGATCTAGTTTCCATAAGAATATGGTAATTAAATGCATATAACCCATTTTTTTGCAGACCACCATAAGCTGCATTTACAGCTGCTTCTATATCTGAAGCATTTTTATAAAAACTCCCAGTTGTAAATCTATCTTCTGGAGCAGTGTCTAAATCATTTTCGCAAGCTGTAAATAAAACTGTTACAACTAGTATTACTATATATTTTGTTATTTTCATTTTTTTTATTTTTTATTATTTTTAAAATGAAACATTTAATCCAATTACAAAAGATTTGTTTAAAGGATAAACACCTTCATTATCACTTGGGGATAAAGGATTATTATTATCTCTTTGTTCTGGATTAAACCCTTTAAAATTAGTTGAGATAAAAGGGTTCGTAGCAGTAACGTATAACCTTAATTTCTTTAACTTTATTTTTTCTATTATGTTATCCGATAAACTATACCCTAATGTTATATTTCTAACTCTTAAAAAAGAACCATCTTCTATAAACGCTGAAGACACGTTAGCTCTTAATCTTTCACTTGATTGTGTATAATCTGGCCTTGCTAAAAAACCATTAGGATTATTGGTCGGATGCCATCTATTTTCATAATAGTATTGTAATTGATTTGAAAAACCTTGACCATTAGTTGCGTTTCTTACTGTTCTAGATAACACATTTACACCCTGAACACCATCTACAAAAACATTTAAATCAAAGTTTCTATATGAAAACCTATTGTTCATACCGTAAGTAAAGTCTGGTAAAGTAGCTCCTAAAGATTGTCTGTCATCATCATTAATAATACCATCACCAGAAGTATCAACAATGCGCCAATCACCAACCCTAACATCTGTACCACTTTGAGCCGAAGCACTAATTTCTGCTTGGGATTTGTAAATACCATCTACTTGATAACCAAAAAGTTCTCCAATGGAATTTCCAATTTCAGTAATATGTGCACCATCAATAATTTCAGTTTGTCCTGGCCCTAAAGATTTTACCGTATTTCTTATTGAAGTGAAGTTGATACTCGAATTCCATTTTACACCACCTAAATTAATATCTGATGTAGATAAAACAATCTCTAACCCTTTGTTTTCCATTTTACCAACATTTTGCAAAGACCTAGTAAAACCAGATTGTAATGGTACAGGGACGTTTAATAACATATCTTCTGTTTTTGCAACAAAATAATCTACTACTAAATTCAATTTGTTATCGAACAAACCCAAATCAAAACCAATATTATTTGTAACTGAAGTTTCCCAAGACAAATCAGCATTAGGAGATGAACTTGGTATTTGACCTACCGCTAAATTTCCGTTTAAAAAACCATTTAAATTTTTAAGCGTTGCGATCGAACCAAAATCACCAATTTGATCATTTCCTGTTTGACCCCAGCTGTATCTTAATTTAAGTTTTGATAAAAAAGAATCTTCTGGGAAGAAATCTTCATTACTTACTACCCAACCTGCAGAAAAAGAAGAGAAATTACCAAACTTGGTATTCGCTCCAAAACGAGAAGAACCATCTCTTCTTGTAGAAGCAGAAACTAAATATTTAGAATCATAGTCATATTGAATTCTTCCAAAATAAGAGATTCTTACCCATTCTGAAATATCTTTTTCTGTAGTTGTTACAGCAGTTCCAGCAATGTTTGGAATATTATCGCTATCCAAATTAGGAGCATCTACAAAAGTACGCGTTGAATTTTCTTTTTGATAAGAATATCCCGCTAAAGCGTTTATACTATGTTTCTCTATGCTTTTATTATAGGTAAAAGTATTTTCTGAAATAATATTTTTTCTAACTGAAGTGCGTTCTGTAGCCCAAGCAACAGTTGAATTAACATCATTTCTATAACTACCAATTGAAGCAGGTCTGAATGCTTCTCTAAATGAATAGTCATAATCACCACCTAATAAAGTTTTAAACTTTAAACCTTCAATAATTTGATATTCTAAAAAGGTACTCCCAAATAATCTAAATTTATTTCTTTCATCTTTCCTTCTCGTAGCTATTGCTACTGGGTTTTCTGTTAATGAACCATCAGTACCTCCGTTATTATGCCATCTAATTTGTTGACTTATATTTAGCTCACCTAAATTATTGTAAGGAGTAAAAAATGGTTCAGATAATATTGCTTGCTGTAAAGGGCTGTCTGTCCATCCATCAACTACTCGATTATTATTAGAAATACTTGGTGTTAAGTTTATGCCAAAAGATAACTTATCATTGAATTTTGTATTTAAATTAATTTTTGCGATGTATCTTTTAAAATCAGAACCAATTATTAAACCTTCTTGATTAAAATAACCACCTGAAACATACCAATTTGTATTACCAGACCTCCCCGAAACAGAAACATCGTAACTTTCTATTTTACCACTTCTAAAAATATCATCTAACCAATTATTATCTGTTAAACCTGGAGTACCTGAAAGATATTTATCAAAGTTAGTAGGAATTAAGTGTCTTGAAACTGCACCTTGAGATAGCCTTGTATCATTGCTATCTGTTTCATTCCTATTCGCAGGGTCAGCAGAAACGTATCCCCAATCTCTCGCTTCTTTAACAACTTCTGCAAATTGATAGGCGTTCATAAGTTTAGGTTCATTTAGCACCTCTTGAAATCCGGAAAACGTATTAAAATTAAAAGTTACCTTATCTGATTTTGCTTTTTTTGTGGTAATAATTATTACACCATTTGCACCTCTTGAACCATAGATAGCTGTTGATGCAGCATCTTTTAAAATGTTCATCGATTCAATGTCATTAGGATTTACTGCATTGAGGTCACTACCTTCTGTTAGGGGGTAACCATCTACAACTATTAAAGGAGAACCACCAGCAGTAAGTGTACCAATACCTCTAATATTTATTGTTGAACCTGCTCCAGGAGCACCATTTGATACAACTTGTACTCCTGCCACACGACCTGCAATAGCATCATCTAAACTACTAACAGGAAGCTCGCCAATATCTTCTGCTCCAACAGAAGTAACAGCTCCTAAAACTTTAGACCTTGATAAAGTACCATAGCCAATTACTACAATTTCATCAAGTGCTGCTGCATCTTCATTTAAAACTATTTTAAGTTTAGTTTTGTCTTTTACAGAAACTTCTTTTTTAGCATACCCTAAATATTGTATCACTAAAATTGCATCGTCATTTTTTACAGAAATTTTAAAATTACCATCAAAATCTGTTTCAGTGCCATTTGTTGTCCCTTTTTCTATAATACTTGCACCTGGCAAAGGATTACCGCTTTTATCAACAACCATACCAGTAATAGAAACCTTTTGGGCTATCTCTTTTACAGTTTCTAATTTAGTATTGACATTTATTCGCAATGGTTTTAAAATAATTTGCTTACCATTTACTAAATAAGCTATTTTAGAATCAGTAAGTAATTTTTGTAAAACTTTTGATAACTGTTCTTTCTTAACTATTATAGAAACTTTTTGATTATAGTCGATTTCTTTGTCCTTGTATATAAACTTAAAATCAGTAATAGATTCTATTTTGTTAAATACAGTTTCTAGTGTTACATTTGTATAATTTAATGAAACTTTTGTTTTTTGAGCATAAGAATCATTAGCGTGAAGCTGAAAAAGAGATACTAATAATAAAATTGTAGTAATCCTCATTTTTAAATTAAGCTTTATTGGAAAAGAATATTTAACTCTTTTCCTAATTACTTTTTTCATATTTTTGTAGTGAATTTTAGTGATTAATTAATTTTTAGTCGCGATATTTAATCGGAAGATGTTCGAGCATCTTTCGATTTTTTTGTTTGAAATCGCTACATAGTAAATGTTATTTTATTTATGTCATAAGCTATTCGATTTTTTTGTTAATTATTATTTTATTATTAATTATTTTGTAAGCTATTGGATGTAATTCATTAATTACTTCGAATACTTGTTCAATTGTTTCTATGTCAAAAGTTGCAGTGATAAATTCTTTACCTAAAGACTTGTTATTATTTGTTATCTCTACATTATAATGACGTTCTAATTTTTTAATAATATCATCGAACTTCATATGTTTTAAAACAACTCTGCCATTAATCCAAGCCGTATGAACATCAATATCCGCTTTTTCAATTACTAATGATTCATTATTCTTACCCCATTCTGCTTTATAGCCAGGTTTTAAGATTGTAGATTTATCTATATTGTATTCTTCTTTTGAATTATATAAACTTACTGAACCTTCCACTAAAACAGTAGTTATATTTGGGTTTTCTGGATAAGAACTTACGTTAAATTGAGTTCCTAATACTCTTACATTAATTTCATTATTAGTTACAATAAAAGGATGTTTTGTGTCTTTAGCTACTTTAAAAAATGCCTCCCCACTTTCAACATATACTTGACGATTTTGTCCTTCCAAAAATTTAACTGGGTATCTTAAAGATGTCCCTGCATTTAAATTAACCTTAGTACCATCAGATAACTTTAAAGTAAAACGTTTACCATAAGGCACAGTCAAAGTATTGTAAACTAATTTTTCTATTTTGTTTTTATCACTATAAACAATAGCGCTACCATTTTGACTTCCAATAATATTACCATTTTTATCTCTGATTTTAAAACTTCCATTATCGTCAATAACTTTTATATTTCCATCGTCCATCTTTAATGTTATGCTTTTAGAAGGAATAATATCTAATTTAATTTTTGACTTCTCATTTTGATTATAGAAGTAAACTGTTGATATAAGAATTAATATGCTAGCAGCATATTTATAGAATCTTCTAATTCTTCTTAATTTGTGTATTTTCTTTTCTTTAGATATATAATCCAGTAACCTTGTTTCAGAACTTAAAGTGTTGAACTTTTTAAGATTAATATCTATTAAGTAATTTACTTTGACATATTCAATGAAATATTTTTCGTTCGAATCTTTATCCAACCATTGCTCTAATTGCTCTAATTCTGAAATAGAAGCTTGATTGTTTAAATATTTAGTCAGTATATTTTGTGTTTTTTTTGAAATCATTAATGTTATCTATATACTAACAAAACGTTATAATTTTACTTAACCCTAACTTTTATATAAACTTTTTTTTTAAATTCGTATTAATTAATATTAATTTTTGTGATATTCTAAAAATGAAAAAAGCTTTTCTAAATGATAATGACTTAATAAACTCCTTAAAAAGAGGTGATTCTAAAGGGTATCAGTTTTTAGTTACTTCTTATCATCAAAAATTATGTGTTTATGCTACTAGCTTAACCAATGATGCTGATTTGGCAGAAGATGTTGTTCAAAATGTTTTTATCAGTATTTGGAAAAACAGAAATAAACTTAAAGAAGAGTTTGTTATAAAAAGCTATTTGTATCGATCTGTTTACAATGAGTTTATTGATCAGTATCGAAAAAAGAAAGATGTATTTACTCTTGAGAAAAAATATATTGATGCATTAACTTATATTGCTGAGAAAGAAGATGAAGAATCATTAGAAAAACTCATTAATGTGGTAAAAAAAGAAATAGAGAAACTACCACCAAAATGCAAGCAAACTTTTTTATTAAGCAAAGAAGATGGGCTTACCAATATTGAAATAGCAGAATATTTAAATGTTTCTGTAAAGTCTGTTGAAGCTCATATCACTAAAGCTTTCAAATTGATAAGAGAAAGAGTTGGAGAAAAAATAAACGGTATTTTGTTTTTACTTTTTGAAATGCAAAAAACTAATTTTAAAACATAATAATACTCCGGATATAATAAGCCTATTAGTAAATCAGGTTTCAAAAGCATAAAATTGTTCTAAATTTAAACTTTTTAAGAGTATAGATTTAGAACAATTTAATTATTAATTTATCTTAGGATTTTTTTATTCTATCAAAATTTTTAAAGATTTAGTCAATTTTGATGAAGATATTTGAAGGACATAAATACCTGAAGAAAGTTTATTTTTAAAAGTAAATTTATTATTTCCTTTATTAAATAGTTTCTCTTTTTCTTCATAGACAATCCGTCCATTTAAATTCATTATTTTAAAAACCAAGGTACTATTTTCATTTAATACAAAATCTATATTAAATATTCCGTTAGATGGATTGGGGTAAAGTTTTATCCTCTCAAATGTGTTTAATTCACTTGTTACTATAGCCAACGTTTTATTTTTTGTTTTCACTGTTTTATTTTGTATATTATTTATGTTATTTTTTAATAAGTTATGAAGCGTTGCAATTTTAGCATCTCCATCCATTTTCCACACTTTAGAAGCTCTTCTAAAAAATATTTTTCTTACATACCCATTACTTGTTTCACCGGTAAACTCACCAATATGACTGTTTAAAGTACCTAAATTAGAGTCCATACCAAAAAACACAGGAGCCAATTTAAAATTAGTAGCCCCATCATCTACACTTATAGCCGTAAAATAATGCCCTAAAATAAAAGTAAATGTACCATCCACCCCCAAATCATCATATAACTGATATTTTAATGTAATATTTTTGCCAAAATCAGATATTTTTGTTGGGCGAAAAATGTACCATCTCTTTTCATCATTGCCAATATTAACAACTCCAATGTCATAAATTAATTTATTTTTTAAGTAAAATTTATAAACTGATCTAGTTTGGTTAGTACCTAATGAAGAAAAATTTGATGAAGAAAAATTTGCTGTTATTAAAAAACAATCTGCATTAGCAGTATTCAATTTCCCTCTTGCTGTGCTAAAATTATTATTTTTATTATTGCCAGAAATTGTTAGGACCTGATCATTGCTAGAAATTCCTAAAGAATCCGTTAAATTACTTTGTGCATAAACTCCAGAGAAAATAGTAGACAATATTAAGATAAATAATAATTTTCTTATTAAGTTTTTTAGTATGTTTTTCATAATTTAGTCTTTTAGTTGATCCCATATATTTGGACGATCTGTAGTAATTACTGCGTGTTTAAAAAATGGGTGTTTTAGCAACCATAAATGATCTCCCCTTCTATCTGTTTTTGGGTTTTTAATACCCCATTTACCCCATCTATTCACTGTTCCTTTACCTCCTACAGGTTCCTCTGAAAATATACCCGCTCTTCGGCCGGTCATGAGATAAATATATTCCATAACATTAACACACTTTTCTGCACCTGTTGAATCTAAAAAGCAAAAAACATTATTTAACATTACAGATGTCTTGTTGTCATAATCGTTAAAAAAATTTGTTTCATAATACAAGACAGATTCATTATGAGCAAACCAGTCATCTAAAAATTTTTGAATTTTCTCTTCATCATACTCTCCATTTACTCCGCCAGTTTTCTCCCATTGAGAGCCTCCTGCAATTAATGGTGCCCATAATACTTTGTTAAATTTTGATTCACTAACAGGATTTAATCCTGTAGTTAAAGCTGTTTTTAAATCCTTGTAATTAGCATAGGTTTTTATGGCTATATTTTTAAGTTTAGAATCGTCTGTACTATTGATTGCAAATTTAAGATTGTGATACAATGAAATATTTTTACGTTCTTGTGTTTGCCAATTACAAAGCTCTGTACAAGAACTCCCTTGCCCTTTTGATTCTAAATTTTTCATATCTACACAAACAATTAAATCATTATTTACAGCATAATCGACTAACTCATCAAACATCATAATTTTTTCTGTGCCTAAAGACTCACTTCTTGGTTCTTTAAGTGATAATGCTTTTAATTGATTTTTATCACGATTGTATATTTTATAATTTACATTTGTTTCAGATGTGTATCTAGATAAAATAAAATCATGAAAACATGCCAGATCTTCTGGTTTACCAGAAGTTGAATTTATATAGTTTCCTCCATCTTTTACCTTGATTGGCATAATATCACTTTCTAGTAATTTATAGCCTGCAATTTTTGCTGCTATCATTGCTCCCATAGTATTTTCTTGATTGGTATTTGGTTTTCCCCAAATACCACGATGCGCCTGTATAACAACATCTGTTTTAGTTAAATCTGGAATATTTCTTACCTTATTTAGCTCTGCACAAACGCCAGAATTATTATTATAACAATCATGAGATTCTACATATTCTCTGTTTACAAAATCTGATGGGAATAAAGCACCAACTCCCGGAATTGATATTCTTTTAATATCTGAAAGTTTAATTTCACTTGGTAGTTTTAATTCAATTTCTACGTCAAATTCCTTTGGACTAAACCAATTCCAACCGTTAATATAATAATTAGCAACTTCAGCCATATTAGAATAATAATCATAGGTATCTGTTTTAGCGGTGTAACAATCATAATTAATTAAATGCCAACCTTTCGAGTAATAAGTTTTTGAAGTTGCAGAGTGCTCTAATCCTATTGTATTTCCTTCTACATACGCCTGATATATTTGAAGGTTAAAAGACGACGGTTCAGTTCCGCATTCTCTTTTAACAGCAAGACTATTTCTTGTTTTAACAGTAACCTCAACTTTATCGCTCCAATTTTGACTTGAACTATTAACATCTATCCCATGTGCAACAATACCTCCAAACAAATCATGAGAATTGAAAATATTCTTAACTACCATTTTCTTTGTAATTACATATGCGTTTTGTGCATTACTAGTGCTTAAAAACAGAAATACTAAAAGCAACGTGAATAAATATCTAAATCTTCTGATATAATTTTTCATAATATAAAGGTTTAGTAATTATTTAAGTTTTGCTTCTAAAGCATTTAATCGATTCATTAAATTATTTATCAAAATATTTTGACTTTCAATTTGTTTTTCTTGATTGATGGTGTGCAAAGTAAGTTCTTCAATAGTTTTAACTATGCGTTTAGATATATCTGTAAGAGTAAAACCATTTTTTTCTATAAATTCTGCAGAAGGCATGGTATGTAAATGTCCTTTTTCTTTAATGTTCTTTTCTACATCTTTTAAACTTAATAGATTATAATCTTTACTAAATACATAATCTGGCCAATCGGTTAATTCTGCAACAGCAAAATCTGCACTTACAATACCCTCTTCTACCCAAAGTAAAAAGTCTTTATATTTATTATCGTTTATATTACCTAATCCTTGTTCAGTTCCATCTTTTTCAGAAATATAAACACGACCATCAAAATGAGCTATAGTATTATTTATGTGTGTAGATGTGCCAACCAGAAGTGTGCCTGGGATTCTTACTTGTTGATTATATGGATGTATAGATAGTAAAGGAGCCCCGTTACCAAAAGACCCGGCTCTTATTTCCAATATACCATAATAATTTGCAATACCATAATTAGCAAATATACTATTAAGCCTCAATTCTGAATGTTCAACATCATTTCCTAGCTTTTGTTCAACATATTGTGCTTTTATGTTTATTGTAAAGCATATTAAAAATAGAAGTAATAATGAATATTTCTTACTAAGTGTTTTAGTTTTAATAATTTTTGTTTTCATAATTTAAGTTTTTAGTAATTGTTATTAAAAGTTTATAGATTATTTTAATTAAAACGTTAAATATTAACATAACCCTAACTATTTACCATATTTTTTTTTATTAATGGAAAAATTTATTTCTTTTTCATGATTAAATTATTATTTGGGTTTTCTACTAATTTGTTAGAACTAAGCTTACTTAATAGTACTTTCATATCTAAACTTACCTTTGTTTCTACCACTTTTGCATAAATTTGGGTGGTAGAAATACGTGAATGTCCTAAAAGTTGAGAAACTGTTTCGATTGGCACACCATTAGTTAAAGTAAGCGTAGTTGCAAATGTGTGACGAGCTAAATGAAAAGTAAGATTCTTTTTTATTGAACAAACATCAGCAACTTCTTTTAAATAAGAATTTAATTTTTGATTAGAAATTTTTGGAAAGATAGTTCCGTTTATTTCTGATTTTGGATGATTCTTGTAATTATCAATTAACTTTTTAGCCTTTGGTAGAATTGGAATTCTTAATATTTTATTCGTTTTTTCTCTTTTTTTGATAATCCATAATTCACCATCAATACCAAAATTGATATTATCCTCTATTAAATTAATTACATCAATATAACTTAAACCAGTGTAACAAGAGAAAATGAATAAATCCTTTACTAATTGAAGTCGAGATATTGAAAACTGCTTTTCTTCAATAGTTTCTAATTCTATTTCAGATAAATAACCTCGTTCTACTTTTTCGAATTTTGATTTAAAATTAATAAAAGGATCTCTTTCAATCCATTCTAATTTAAAAGATAAGGTTATCATTTTCCGAAATCTTTCAATATGCTTCATTACTGAATTGTTGCCCATTTTCTTTTGATGGTCCAATGGTTGATATTCTCTTAAGAATTTTTCAAATTTTAAAATGAAATTATAATCCAATTGCTTTAAATACATATCTGATGTATTAAACTGTTTTTTAACAAATTTTGATATATATTTTTGAGTAGTAAAGTAGTTTTTCTGTGTTCCCCATCTTAATTTATTTACCATATCATCATTATGATATTTGATAATATCATTTATCGAATGATTTTGCTCATCTTCTTTTAAGTATCTTGATTTAATGGCTTGAGAGGTTATAAATTTATTCTCAAGTGATAGTTCATTTTTAGATTGAATAATACCTTTTTGAATCTGGTTTAAATATTCATTAATTGTTCTTGCTTCTTGGTTTGTCCCTTTTACGCGGGTTTTTGTAGCATTCCAATTTGAAATTTTGATTTTTCTTTTTAAACTGATTTCAGCTCTTTGTCCATTTACTGTAATTCTAGCGTATAAAGGAGCTTCTCCATTTTTAGCTTTAGATTGTTTTAGCCAAAACAGGATACTGAAAGTGGTGGAAGTTTTCATAATTTTTCGTCATTAAATTTGTTAAACAATTATTTTAAGACGAAAGTCAAATCAATACAATTCGGTTACCTTTTTTCGATTTTGATATTTAGGTAACCTAATAGGTCACTTATTTGTTTAAATTCAATCAAATTTTATGATTGTCTATAAACTACAAAACCTCGGTAATCGTAAGATTACCAAGGTTTTGAACTAATATGACACTTAAAGTTGTCGGGGTGGCAGGATGATAGTTAAACTGCCACTATATAGTAATA
>TARA_R110002050_G_scaffold121984_2_pt1 | contig 23023 bp, 14 predicted proteins | sample TARA_R110002050 | Tara Oceans TARA_R110002050 (sample SAMEA4396988) | marine metagenome | biome: Polar Biome; feature: [DCM] deep chlorophyll maximum layer (ENVO:01000326); material: water (ENVO:00002006), including particulate matter (ENVO:01000060) such as... | depth 25 m
AGCTGCAACTCTAGCTGTAACTCTAGCTGCGTCTGATAATTTTTCTTAACAAAAGAAACTCTAAAGGCTATACCCGGTTCTTTCCAAGCTAATTCTATTCCAGGATATTCTTTTAAATCGTCTGCAATAAGTTGCAAACCGTTTCCCCATTGTTCAATAATACCCAAGCGTTTAAAAACTGGCGCCAATACTTTGTTTCTAACATCTGATTGACCTGCATCCATCTCGTTAAAATCTACCGTAGGTAATAATTTACCAGGACTTGTAATTTCTAATTTATCATCAAAAATGGCAATTTTGATATCTTTACCTGTAAGTGAATAATCTCTATGAATTACAGCATTTCTAATTACTTCACGAATCGCTATTATTGGATATTCCCAACGATCGTTTCTATACACACCTTCATAATCTTCGGTTCCTTGAGAGATATGGCGTAAAACAAATTGATAGGCTTCTTCTGGTTGCAATGCAATGCTAGAATTTATACTTTTTTGATCTATAAATGTTCCTGGAACAGAACCCTTAAAACGTGCGCATTCTATTTTTGCATTCGGAAATAATTGATTACGAGCTTTATCTTCAGACAATAATACCAAAGCATTTGTTGGAAACGCTTGACCTTGCTCTTCTTTAATCAACTCTAATTTTTGTAATGTTTGAATAGATAATGTTTCCTTAGTTTGCGCTTTAAAAAGCTGCTCAAAATTATCAATATCTAAATTTTGGTATTTTTTATTAAAGTATAATTCAGCATCAAAAGAAATATGTTGTCCTTGTCTTTCTAATTCTTTAATAATATCTGCATTTGCCAATCTATTAGAAGAACCAACTCTAATAAACGTTCCTTTATCTTTTGCTTTAGAAGTTATAAAATATGGTGGCTTACTACCTTTATGAATATAAACTCTAATAATATGCTTGCCATTCTCCTCTATAAAAGATATTTCTGGCAAAATGGTTGGTGTACATTGATCGTTTATAATGTTGCTTAATTGATTTTCAATAGCATCTAAATTTTCTTGTGGTAAACCTGCAATCTCCCTTGGGTTGTTTTTTATACCAATATACAATTCACCGCCAGCATCGTTAGCAAAAGAAACTATTGTCTTTGCTAATTCTGCATTTGTAGGCATAACCTCTTTAAATTCAAGACGCCTACCTTCCGGCTGTTCTATTTTAGCTGATAAATTCAATTAGGCTATGTTATAAATTTCGTTTTCCAATTCTTTTATCGCCTGTTCAAAGTCCTTTTTCTTACCAAACGCTCTTACCAATTCAACAGCAGAACCCATTTGGCTTAAAGGTTGCACTTTAAGTACTGAGCCATGTTCAATGGAAGAAATACCTTCTCGCTCGTACTTATCCAATAAACTATTTAACACCTTTTGGGCAGTTTCACTGTATTTGGTAAAATAATTGCGTTTACGAACGTTATTGGCGCGTTCTTGCCTAGTGAGCGGTGGTTGGTCAAAAGCAACATGACAGATCAAATCAAAATCATCTAAATCTAAACCAACTTCTTCACGTAATGCTTCTAACAATACACCATGTTCCGCAAGTTCTTTTATCAATTCTTCTTTCTTTTCAGACTCGTTCCATTTTTCAATAAAGTCATCTAAAGAAGAAAACTCTTCTTTTATGTTTTTTTTGGAATAGTCCTTTAGCGATTCGGTAATTAGCTTACCATCTTTACCGTAATATTGCACCCGCTCATGCACTACGGAAACAGGTATATTATTTACATAGTATTTTCTAACTTCGGTATCTCCATCGTCAATACCAACATCAGGTTTTGTAGGTGTAAAACCTCCTGGTACAACATCGGTTTGATCATCAGGATCTTCATCCGTTCCCTCCATTTCATCTGGTGGCACTACTGGTTCATCGGGTTCTGGCTGATAAATCTGCACAGGGTCACCATCAAAATCCGGGTCTGCAAATAAATTAGTTGCTTTACGAAAATCCATCAAGGTAAAATATACTTTACCCTCTGCTTCACGTATTCTAGTACCACGCCCCACAATCTGTTTAAATTCGGTCATAGACCCAATATTAGATTCAAGCACAATGAATTTCACCATTTTGGTATCAATACCTGTGGTCAGCATTTTAGATGTAGTTGCAATTACCGGAAAACGCTCTTCCACATCTGTAAAATTGTCAAGCTCTTGTTTACCAACTTCATCATCTCCCGTAATTTTTACACAATAGTTCCAATTTTTGGCAACCAAATCAGCATTCTCATTTATCAAAGCCTGGCGCATTCTATTGGCATGATCTATATCTGTACAGAAAACAATGGTTTTTGCATAGCGGTCCGTAGCCTTTAAATATTCCGTTATCTTTTTGGCAACTATTTCCGTGCGTTCATCAATTGCTAGCGTTCTATCGTAATCTTTTAAGTTATAAATACGGTCTTCAATTTCATTACCGTATTTATCCAATAACCCCGCCGATGGTCTCCAACCTTCATCTACGTTAGTTGTAATACGCACTACTTTATAGGGTGCCAGAAAACCATCATCTATACCTTGTTTTAAAGAATAGGTATATACAGGCTCTCCAAAATATTCCATATTAGAAACATCTTTGGTTTCCTTTGGTGTAGCCGTAAGTCCGATCTGAGTGGCAGAATCGAAATAGGTTAATACATCTCGCCAAGCAGAAGCCTCTGCCGCACTGCCCCTATGGCACTCATCAATTACAACAAGGTCAAAAAAGTCTCTACTGAACTCTTTGTATGCGTTCTTATCCTCATCCGTGCTTGTTAACCCTTGATATAAGGCAAAGTATATCTGATACGATTTATCAATTTTACGATTTTTGATGATATGCATGATATCATTACCAAACGGTGAGAAGTCGCCATTTTTGGTTTGGGTCAACAGTGCATTTCTATCTGCCAAAAAGAGTATTCTTTTCTTAACGCCCGACTTCCACAAACGATAAATAATATTAAACGCCGTATAGGTTTTACCGGTACCTGTAGCCATTACCAAAATAATCTTGCTTTGACCTTTTGCAATAGCCTCTATTGTTCTGTTTACAGCATTTTGTTGGTAGTAGCGAGGAGCCATACCACTAGTATCCACATAATAATCCTTCTCAACTATTTCTTTGGACTCCTCTTTATCAAGATTAGTATACTTTAAATATTTAGCCCAAAGTACTTCTGGCGAGGGGAAATTATCTAGAGCAATCTCTTGTTCAATTTCTCCTGACTCAACCGTCTTATCATGAAAAACAAAAGAGTCACCATTAGAAGTAAACACAAATGGTATTTGAAGTATTTCTGAATACTCCAGAGCTTGTTGCATTCCAGAACCAACAGGTTTTTTGTTGTCTTTCGCTTCTATGATAGCGATCGGAATATTTGGCTTGTAGTATAGAATATAATCTGCCCGCTTACTTTTTCCTCGTGTATATAATTTGCCCTGAACTATTATTCTACCAGCTGTAAACGTGTTAAAAGTTACTTCCTCGCGGAAATGGTAATTTTTTCTCCAGCCAGCTTTTACAATCGATGGTGTTATGAATTTGGTGCAAATATCTCTTTCGGAAAGGTTTTTTTTATTCATTTAAAATTTATCCTTCAGTTCACAAAACAATAATCTTTATTATTAAAACAGAACCAATTTTATACTACCTAAATAATAACTTATTTGTTGTTCGAGGGAAATTTCAACAAATGACTGTGAGGTTAAATATACGATTACTTAACAATGAATTCAACGTAGAAATCATAAGATTTGTAATCGATTAACTATGAAATAATTACCGTTCTTAAAAACCGTATTCGGCCTAAAAATTGAACTTTTACACCTTTAACCTTCTTGCAATTTAAAACTATGACAGAAATAGCGTTACGGGTTTCCGTAAGATGAAAAAATAAAATTATGAAACTTAAAGATTTATATGAGTTGGTATGGTCAAAACCATTATAAGATTCAATATAGGTCAGGAAATATCTAAAAACTTATAATACTAAAAAACTAATTAAAATAAACCAATAAAAAAATGCCACATATTAGCTCATTTTAACTTCAAAAGAATCCAATTTTTATTATTCTACAGCTTCAATTCTTTCTTTCAAAATTTTGAAATTATATTTTCATATATACCTTTCACTTTATTATTATTATCGACTACCATGATTATTTTCAACACAAAAGAAGAAGCCTTATGACTTTCTTTTCTTACTATATTATAATCCATAGTAAACCTAATTTCGGTTCCTAAATTTGAACGTTTAGTTTTAAATGTATCCCATCTAATGTCGTATTCAGTTCTATAAATTCCAAATTCCGATTTGTAATTTTTAGCAGCTGAAACTGCCTCGTAATTAGCTACACCAAATTTATCATAAAATCGATTAAGATTATTTGAATAAATATTAAGCAAGGATCTCCAATTTTCATTTACTAAAATATTATAGTAATTTTTTACTAAATTTTTAAGCTCAGAATTAGATAAATTTGAAGCTGTATTATTTGAACGTAAAGTATTAAGATATTGCTTAATTGGAATAGAATTAATGTCTACCGCAAAGTTTAAATTAGCTTCTCCTAAACCACTAGTAGTAATTCCAATAACTTGCCCGCTTCCATTAAACAATGGACCACCACTACTACCATGTGTAATTTCTGCTGTGGTTTGCAAAAAATTATCCCCCCTTAACCCAGAAATTACTCCAGTAGACAAAGTTTGTGTTAGACCTTTTGGATTACCGATAGCAAAACAAGATTCACCAATAGACGGTCTTAGCCCTGCTATTGGCAAAAACTTTACATTTTCTTGATTACCTAATCTAAAGATTACATAGTCCTGCTCCTCATTGTAATCGATAATTTCCGTTATCATAAACTTATCCCCATGTTCATTCACCGCCATTACCATAGATGCATTATCAAAAACATGGTAATTACTAATTGCCAAGCCACTCTTATCTACAACAAAAGCAGAACCTTGAGCAGCACCTCCCTGTCTTAAAGCATGTATAACATATACACCGTTTTTAACTTTATTATACATAGTGGATAAGCTTTCTTTTTCAACTACCGTAGTATTAGCGCTATCGCCCTTAGTTGATTTCGAATTTAATTCAAGTTCTTGCTTCTTTAACTCTAGCTCTCTTTCCTTAAGCTCCAATTCCTTACGCTTAAGTTCCAAATTCTCCTTACTATTGGTATTCATACAAGAAGAACAAAAAAATAACAATAATAACATTGAAAACTTCCATCCAAAAGCCATTATTCTAAAACTTTTTAAACAATTCATTATATCTAGTAATTGAATTAACAACCTAGAGATAACTTAAAAAAATGTTTAATTATTATAGTTAAAACCAAATGATATCTTAAAAGTTCATTTTGTAATTAATTGTATTCTTATACCATTGCAAATAGGATTAATATAACCTACATCTACCCTTGAATATCATTAACGTTTAAGTATATGATAATTACTTACCCTAATTCACCCCTACTCCTACCATTTTTACCCAAATCATCTACCCATTACCTACCCTGGTAACTACCATAAAAATTTATTTTGGTTACCCTATTTCCTACCCTATATCACCATTACTAACCATTACCCGAGTTTCACCTAACAAGCAACAAATGAAGAAGGAAAATTAATACGTATTAGGGAGTTGTAATCATACCTTCCAAATTCCATAGAACAGGCAGCAGGAAATATATAATTAAACTGATAATTACAATTGAAATTATATTCATTAAAAAACCTGAGCGAATCATATCCGGTATTCGTAAATACCCCGATCCAAATACAATTGCATTTGGAGGTGTAGCAACCGGTAACATAAAAGCACAAGAAGCTGCTGTTGTACATGCAATTAAAAGTACATAAGGATTAACACCCAATGTTAAAGCCAAAGGCCCCATTATAGGTAGCATCATGGCGGTTGTTGCAAGATTAGAGGTTACTTCGGTAAGAAAATTAACAGATGTAATGATCAATAACAATAATACAATTAATGGCATACCTTCAAAAAATATCATTTTAGAACCCAAGAATATGGCTAATCCTGTTTCTTCAAATCCTTTTGCAATAGCCATACCACCACCAAACAATAGTATAATTCCCCATGGAATTTTAACAGCTTCGTTCCATAACAGCAAGGTTCTATTTCCGGACTTCGTAGGTATTAAAAACAATACAATGGCAGACCCAATTGCAATAATGGTATCATCTATATTTGGAATAAAACGTTGTAAAAGAAAAGATCTGGTTATCCAGCAGAATGCGGTTAGGACAAAAACCATAAGAACCCTTTTCTCTTCCGTTTTCATTGGTCCGAGCTCTTTGATCAATCTATTGATTTCAGCTTTACCACCAGGAAAAGTTTTTACTTTTTGTGGATAAGCATACCGTGTAAGATAATACCAAGATAATATTAGCAATATAGAGGCCAATGGCAACCCAAATTGCATCCATTGCCAAAAACTGATATCCATACCATAGGTTTTTTGAACAAAGCCTGCAAAAACTAAATTAGGAGGAGTTCCTATTAGCGTTGCCATACCCCCAATGGATGCGGAATACGCAATTGAAAGCATTAACAACTTACTAAAGGATTCATTTTTGACTATCTCTGCCGATTGGCTTTTTAAAAATTGTCTTATTATCGATACTGCCATAGGCAATATCATTACCGTAGTAGCTGTATTGGATATCCACATCGATAGGAAAGCTGTGGCAACCATAAAACCCAAGACAATAGTATAGATATTAGTACCGATAGTTTTTATAATGTACAAGGCAATTCTTTTATGCAATCCCCATTTCTCTATTGCTACGGCCAGCATAAAACCACCCATAAAAAGAAAGACATACTTATGCCCATAACTAGCAGTAGTCTCCCCTAAACTTATTGTACCCAATAGGGGAAAAAGAATTATGGGTAACAATGCCGTAACAGCAATAGGTAAAACTTCTAACACCCACCATATACCAACCCAAACGGTTGCCGCTAAAATATCTCTACCTGCATTTGATAGTTCATCTCCTTCAAAGAAAAAATGAATTAATACGAATAATAACGGACCGAGTATGAGTCCTATTTTTTTTGTTGTTGTCATTTAAGTAGTTATATCGATTAGATAAAGAAAAAAAGGAGCAGCTGCCTTATCAGCAAACTTCTCCTATCCCAATTCAAAATAAACTACTCGATATTTTCTTGCTCCATTGCGTAAAGTAAATAAGGTATGTTGTAGGCATGTGTCCATCCAAAAACACGTAGACCCTGGTTCGTTTGCCAATTGGTAAATTTCTTTTTACTATTGGGCAGGTTAGAAATTTCTAATAAATCGGCACTATACTCTTTGGCATTTTCATATTCACTAGGTGATTTTTTTAACTCCCCTATCTTTAAGTACTCGGCCCGATCCAATGCTTCTTCTAAATAACCAACTTCTCCGCTAATTTCATAGCCTAATACCAATGGATAAATTGTTGCTAAATAAGATTCCATTTCATGGTTTAATGGTGGTACATCCCTTACCCATCTGGCATGATCAAGCAATGCTTCCCTTACTTCTTCATCGCCTGTAATTTGTTGGTATTTGTAAAGGCCCTGCGCAACATATGTTTGACTGTACCCATATCTATCCAACAAAAGATTACCCCCTTGTCTTTCTTGAAACTCCAACATTAGTTCAACACGTTCGTCAAGTTCTTTTTTGTACTTATCTAGTTTTGTAGCATCATAAAGCTCTACCAAATTCAGAACTGACAAATACAACCTTCTACCCCTTAAATCGTGATCGCCCCAAATTCTATTTAAATAAGTGTCACCAGTCATTTTAGCCACCTCAAGAGCCCTATGATCTGCTGAAATATAATAAGATGCAATCCAACCTTGAATCCATACATGCGCACTCAATAATGCATACCAATGCTCATTGGCGTGACGTCTACCTATACCTAAATAGGGTGTAGACTCTGGTTCTTCTTGATAATTCCAAAAATCTATAGCGTCGTTAATCTCTCCATAATAGGTTCTTTTTTTGGGCCAGTGAACATTATCTACATCCATGGTATGCCTACTCATTGCTTGCCCCATATTAAAATACTTTGGATCACCGGTTCTCATAAAGTTCGTCCAAAACATAAAATCTACAGTTGGTTCGTTATTGGTCCACTGTACCCAGCGGTCATTGAAATAATAACTTTTTCCATCCCCATAATTAAACATACCATACCATGGTTCATGATTTTGATTATAGTTCCACCACTGGTACCTGTATTGCAAAGCGTTTTCAAACTCGGGATGTTTTGTTGACATCGGAGCCATATTACCATACACCTTTGAATCGGTATACCACTTAGGATCTGCATGAGCCACTGGACTATCTATAACATAGTCCATTTTTTGCCCTACTTCTTGTGTAGTTACATTATCATGGAAATAGTATACAAATTCGGTGGTTTTTGTAATTCCTTGGGCAAAATTACCCAACATACCACCATCTGGCTCGGTATTATGTCTAGCGAAATTCTTAGGTCCGTTTTCAAGTGGCCAAATACTGCCTGTTAGAGATTGGGTTACCGGATCTACCTTTACACCTTTAGGATATTCTTTTAAGAAGTTCTTGATACCGATACCAACGCCACGTTTAGAATCTGCAATATTAACCCATCCTTTAGCCCTTTCACTATTTGCTATTTTTTCATCGCCATCTGTTATTGTTGCCTCAAAATTAAAATCTTTCTTTACTTCTTCTTCATTTTTATCTTTCTTAAACCCATTGATATACAAGCTTCTAAGACTAGTGCTTTTTACCCTTTCTGGACCTTGCTGTAATAACTTTACAACATTTTTATTTTCAGATTTTATTTCACTAACATTTACTTTGGCATTTTGGTCTTGCCAACTACCTTCGTTCATAGGAATAGAAATACTCACATCATCTTCTAAATGATATTTTAATTGAATACCACTAGCCGCAATTTCATCATTTGGCTGTGTCCAGCCTATATCATCTACAGTGTCTTCAGATAAAATGTGTTCATTTTGGGTAGCAATATTATAGTGTTCCCCTTCTACTACCTTATGTTTATCAGGTATACCGGTATAGGTCAATGTATGCAACACTTTTACATAACTTTTACCTGCATAAGCATGTAGCCACATAGTAAAGGGAGAAATATTATTATCTTCTCTATTGTAGGTATATGTACCTTCAATTCTAAAAATGTTATGCATTGGTCCTGATCCCTTTTCCCTGAACACTTCATTGATAACCGCTTTAGAATGGTCTATACCGTTATCATCTAAAATATCTAAAAAAGACCCTCTATTTTCTCCCTGTGACGAACCTATTAGCTCACTTTCCTCAAACTGACCATTACTATTGGTATCTAAAAAAACCTCATCTAAAAATCCATTTCCCATTTTATGAATAGCAAAAGAAAGTGGTCCTGTATTCACCTCTATGCCTCCTTGTGGTCTCATATTATTGGTCGATACGATTTTATCCTTTGATTTTATCGGAACAATAGCATCACCATATTCTATCACATAATCTGTTTCTTCTTCTGAGAAGAAAAACACCCATACCCATTTTACACTATCATCTAATGGACCCCAATTTGAAACCTCCGTTGTTTGACAAGGAATTTCCTTTCCGTCTGAAGTCAGCAAACGTAAATGGTCTACAGAAAACAATTCTCCCTTTGGGAAAGGAATACCTAAGGTTACTGGTGCCCCTACTTTATTATTTTCGACCGTGATGTTTACATGTTTACCAACCTTTGTTTCTGAACAAGAGGCCAGTAAGAAAACCACCATTAAAATTGTTATAAGTTGTCTCATTAAATATAATTTTTACAGACAAAGCGCTGCAGCTCCAAGGATTGGAGAATCAGCTAAATCTGAGGTTTGAATTTTTAAGTTTTCTATCTGTTTTTTGTAAGGAAAAGATTGAAGTCCAACTAGCATTGATTTTTCAAAGAATTGATACGCTTTGCTAATAGAACCTCCTAATATTATAATTTCAGGAGCAAACATGTACAAGATAATTTTGATACCCTCTGCCAAGTGTTTCCCATATTGTTCAAAAGCATTTAAAGCTTCCAAATCTTTTTCTAACGCTTTTTGGTATAATTCAAAAGCTGAGCGTTTAAATTCACGTTCAAAAAAGAAACTACCGGTATAATGCTCCAATACATTATCTAAATAAGGCAACATACCAATTTCACCTGCTCCACATAACACACCATTATAGAGCTTACCATCAATAATAATCCCCATTCCCATACCAGTACCTAAGGAAAGAGCTATGGCATTACCAAACTGTTTAGCTTTTCCATATCTACTTTCGCCAATTGCGAAACAATTAGCATCATTATTAATATAAACCGGCACCTTAAATTGGTCCTCAATTAAATTTTTCAAAGGAATTTCGGTCCAAGAAGGAATATTCTGAACATCGTAGACAATACCCTTTTCATAATCTACTACCGCTGGAACTCCAATACCTATGGCATCAATTGAATCAGTCATTAAGCTCTTTAACCCACCATAAAGGTTATCTAGCGTAACTTGCACAATATCATTGCGGTTTACCGGAATTTTTTTATGTTCCACTACCACACCACGAACAACTTTACCAATTTTTATATTGGTACCGCCAATGTCAACACCTAAAATTTCTTGAGGAATATTTCTCATTTATCTTTTTTTAGACTTATGGTCTTGTTGTTCACCAATGGTTTCGCCCAAAATCCAATAGAAAGAATAAACCCTAACGGTATGATCAAAAAGAACATACCCATTTTCAATGTCATCAATTCACCTAAACCACCCACTATAAAAGGTATTACAGCGCCACCTGCTATACCTGTACATAAAATACCGGATAATGATCCATGATGTTCTTTTACAGAATTTAGCGCAAGAGAAAAAATAACCGAGTACATTACCGAAATGAAGAACCCTATCATTGGAAAACCAACTAAAGCGATTTCCTTAGAACCGGTCAATGAAAAAATCAAAGCACTAATGGTTATTGCAGTGGCTGCGATTAAGATTTTACGACTGTCAAAGAATTTTAAAAGCAATAAGCCTAACAAACAGCCGACCGTAAGCATTGCCCAAAAATATGAAACGGTATCGGCCCCAGTAGTTTGAGGATCTAACCCATGGTATTGATTTAAAAATTGAGATATCCAATTACCTACACCTTGTTCAGCCCCTACATAGCAAAATATCCCAAGAAAATATAAGATGGTCCATTTATTCTTAAGCAAGTCAAAATATGAACTTGTGTCTCCCGCTTTTTCATCTTCATTTTTGGTAAACTTCGGATACTTGTTCATAAATACATAAACAACAAGAATGAAGGCTATGATAGCAAAGACAATGTACAATGATGCCCATGGTAAATTATCTGGCACCATACCCCGTAGCGCATTAGCAATTTCATCATTACCAGTACTTTCTGTATTTACTAAATATTTATATAAATAAGGACTTAGAAAAGATGCCGCACCGAATACCAATTGAGCTAGAACCGAATTAAATGCAAAGTGCTCTTCACCACCTGCAATTCTTAGCATTGGATTTATAATTACCTGTAATACGGCCATACAGCAACCTAATGTAAAAAGGGTAACACTAAACACACCATAACTTGGAAATAATGCAAAACCCAAAGAAGCAAGCCCCATCACCAAAAAAGATATTGTCAACAATGACTTCTCACTATATTTTTCAGATAGAAATCCTGCTGGTATGGACATGATTCCGTATGCAATAAAAAAAGTAAAAGGTAAAAAGCCCGTAGAAGTAAGACTTAACTCAAAACTATCTTTTACATCTACTATTATAGAATTTAGAATATTGGTAATAAATGATATTACAAAAAATACCAGCATTACTAATGCTATAATATGATAATATCTTTTGGTGGTAGGCTTACTATTCTCCATTGGTGGTTGGTTATTTTTGAATTAACTTTTACTTACTCCCTAACATTGGAAACATTTCCTTGATTTCCGCATCTGTAGGTTGTTTTCCATACTCACATATTTCAAAGAACTCAACATGGTTTACTTTTGATACATCTAGATTTGGATACCATTTTTTAACAGCTTCAAGTGTGCTTGCGTTTGGCTTTCTGTTCATCCATTTTTCCTTCAACCAAGCTAAACGCTCTTTTTCTCCTTCCGGGATAGTAGAAAGGTCTGTACCATTGGTCCATGGCAACCACTCGAACATTTGCGAATCGTGGGCAGCCAAACCTTTTACTTTAGTATCAATAACCTCGTCAATGATAACAGCAATATCTTTTTGAAAAGGATAAGGTTTTTTAAAATGATCGCTCATATAAAGAAACACAGGGTTTTTCTGTAATGGTGGTGTATCTGGCGCAACATTTGGTACAATATTCATATATGCAGCATCTTGCACTACAGAACCGGCATTTCTATGGTCTGGATGATAATCATTTGGTCTAAGACCTAATACAATGTCCGCGTCCCAATCCCTAATCCTTCTAATAACCTCTAGACGAACATTTAATGTTGGAAATAACTCACCATCATGATTATCCAATACCTCGTATTCTGCAATACCTAAAGCTTTTGCCGCATCTATAGCTTCTTGTCTGCGCTTTTTTGCAAGTGGCCCGCCACCCATACTTTGATGCCCGGCATCTCCATTGGTCAATGCTAAAAACTTAACCTTATAGCCCATTTTAGCCAACATTGCAGCGGTTCCTCCAAATTTTGAATCACAATCATCTGGATGCGCTCCTATGGCCAAAACATTCAAGGTTTTTTTCTCTTGCGCTTGAGCGGTCATAAATGCTAAACTCAGACAAATTACAGTTAGTAGTTTTTTCATTTTTTTATATTTAAAATTTGACATTATTGGTTTGGTTCAGCCCTTATGGAGGACTGAAGATTTTATAATTTATTTGTAATATTTAACTAGGTATCCACAGCTAAAAAGTAGGCATAGCATGATATTGGGACTGCTTCAAACTACTCAAATAATTAAACTAACAAGCTTTTAATTTTGTTCGAAATTTGGGTTAATATCAATCTCTCTTTGTGGGATATAAAAGTATTCTCTGGTAGCTGTTATAAAAGATTCCGCTTCCTGAATTTTAGACTCCGCATCGAATCTTTTTAAATCGGGCCACCTGTGGTTTTCAAAGGCTAGTTCTACTCTACGTTCATTAAGTAATTTTTCTTCAAATGAACCAGGAGTACTGGCATCGATATCTTCTAAACCAGCTCTTTGTCTTACTTCATTGATCAAATCATAACTTTCACCTGATTCACCCAAGGCTTCTGCCAACATTAATAGTACATCGGCATATCTAAACACAACAAAATTGATATCTGAATCATTCTCAATAGCTGGATCAGACCAAAATTTCTTTACGTACCTGGCTTCTATGGTTTCACCTTCAAGATTTACATACGTATCACCCATTGATGGATCATATCTTAAATCATCTTCTTCATAAGCCTCCATTAATGATATAGTTGGTCTATTTCTACCAAACCCTGATCCGGTCTGTAAATCTGTACTAGGAGAAAAATCATTCGTAAACAAACTTCCCTGACCTATACCTCCACTGATATATTGTATTTCAAAAATAGACTCTGCGTTATTTTCATTACCTACTCCCCATAAATCTGCATAATCATCTAACAACTCATAACCATAATCAGAAATTATTCTACGAAGTACCGTTGCTGCTGTGGTATCGTCACCAGTAGTCAACAGTACTTTTGCCAATAACGTTGCAGCGGCACCTTTAGTAGCTCTACCTACATCATTGCCCGAATAAGCAACAGGCAAGCCCGCTTCCGCTTCAGCTAAATCAACTATTAATTGGTTTAAAACAGTAGTTTGATCTACTTGAGTCAATTCGTCCCCAGAAACAAAAGGTTCCAGTTGTAATGGAATATTTCCAAATGCTATGGCCAAGTGATAAAACATTAAAGACCTAATGAACAAAGCCTCACCAGTTATACGGGCTTTTAAATCGGTATCCATTTCAACACCATCAATTCGAGAAAGGATTACATTACAATTAGAAATAACTTTATACGACTCACTCCAAACAGAAGTAACCTGCTCGTTTAAAGCATCTTCTGTAAATGAGTTTATTTCTGTATATTGACGTGCAAGACCAGTTGCATCTGGACCTTGATCTGTGTTGTCACTACGCATTTCAAACATTGTCCAATATCCTCTACCATAAATACCTGTACTCTGCATACCAGAGTAACTAGCATTAATTGCTACTTCAAAATCATCTGAAGTCTTATAAAAGTCTGCCTCATTACGATTAGAAATAGGCGCGAGATCTGTGAAATCATCACTACAAGAAGTAAAACAAGCAGTGAATAATATTATATATAGAATTCGTTTCATTTTTTTCGTTTTTAGGTTAGAACTTTAAGTTTACTCCCATGGTAAAAGATTTTGTCAAAGGAAAAGCACCATAATCCTCTCCCGGAGTTAAGCTATTGGTAGAAATATTACTTACTTCTGGATTATAACCTAGATAATCTGTTATTGTAAATAAATTAGTACCTGTTACATAAAACCTTAGCTTTTGGATAGAACCGCCAAAAATATTATCGATTGGAAGCGTGTAACCCAGTGTTACATTTCTAAGCCTAACATATGACCCATCTTCAACTTGAAAAGAAGAAGGTCTACTATTATTACCATGATTACCAGATTCTCTATCTGCCCTTGGAATTGAACCATTACCTGGATCTTCGGCCGACCTCCATCTTTCATTAAATATGGCATATGAATTAAAATTCGCCTCACCATTTTTAAGATGTCTTGAGGTAAGGTTTAATACTTCATTTCCTTCAACTCCTTGAATCAAGAAACTGAAATCAATATTCTTGTAACTAAAATTGTTATTGATTCCCCAAGTGAAATCCGGAAAATAACTACCGGTTACAGTTCTATCATCTGGTGTAATTTGTCCGTCACCATCTATATCCTTAAATCTAAAATCACCAGGACCTGCATTAGGTGCCTGAGTATCTACAGGAGCACTATCAATTTCTTCTTGTGTTTGATAAATGCCATCAACTACATAACCGTAATAGCTACCAATTGGGTCACCTACTCTAGTAACATGTCTTACACCCGCACTACCTGAAGAATAAATAGGCTCATCAGATTCATTAAGTGCCAATACTTCATTTTTGTTCGTAGAAAAGTTGAAATCTGTGGACCATGTAAAATCACCAACAAAGTTTTTAGTGGACAAAGCCAATTCAAATCCTTTGTTTTGAACTTCTCCAAGGTTTCTCAAAGTTGTTTCAAAACCTGAAACAGAAGATATGGCAACATTTAACAATAAATCTCTGGTTGTAGTATCATAATAGTCTGCCATAAAAAACACCCTATTGTCAAACAGCCCTACTTCTAAACCGATATCCATTTGTTCAGATTTTTCCCAAGTTAGATTGGGATTTGGAATTGTAGCCTGAACAAGACCGTTAATTTCATTACCTCCTAAATTATAGTTTTGTGGTGATAATAAACCAACAGCGCCATAGTTTGGAATTTCAAAATTACCTGTTTGACCCCAGCTAGCCCTAAGTTTCAATTCTGATACTAAATCTGAATCAGCTAAAAAATCCTCTTGACTTAACCTCCAACCTAGAGAAAAAGATGGGAAGTACCCTGTCTGGTTATTTTTTCCAAACCTTGAAGATTTATCCGATCTAAACGTTCCGGTAAATAAGTATCTATTTTTATAACTGTAATTCACTCTAAAAAGAGATGATAATAATGACCATTGTTCTTTTAATGAAGTACCGCCAAACACTTGACCTCCACTTATTGTAGGAACAAGATCATCTGGATAATTGTTAGCCAAAACTTGTTTTATGGTCAAATTATCTTTCTGAGCTGTATAACCTATTACGGCATCTATATAATGATCATCAAAATCTTTTGTCCAGCTTAAGGTATTTTCCCATAACCAGTTTGTTTCAGTTGAAGAAGATGCTTGCCCATATGGATTACCATCTGCTGAATTTCTGTATAATAAGGTATTTGCCCTATAAAAATCTTGATTATATACATTTATATACGTTCCACCCAAAGTCTTAAAACTTAAACCGGGTATTATATCATATGTTAAGCTAAGAGTACCTCTATTCTGAAATTGAAATAACTGATCATCAATAGCTTCAATAATAGCTAATGGATTACTTGCTGTAGTAGTTCCGCCTCCTAAATAAGATTGATTATTTAATTGATTTATAGTCCCATCTGGATTATAAGGACTCACCGTAGGTGAATGAACGATAGCAGAATATACTATGCCCGGAGGTGTGGCAAAATAAGGTGCTGATGCCGGTACCCTTTGGTTTTCTGTAACAGTAGGGGCAAATCTTAAATCTAAATTCAACTTTTCAGAAAGCTGAGAATTTAAATTCATTAAAACGGAATAGCGTTCGAATTTTGATTTTTCAATAACACCAGTTTGTGAAAAATAACCGGCAGAAGCATAAAAACTAGTTTTATTTTTTACAGGTGATGCGTAAGAAAAGTTATAACTCTGAACTACTCCTGTTTTAAAAATCACATCCTGCCAATCAGTATCAGTACCATCCCAATTCACAAATGATTCAGGAAGTTCATAATTTACATTTCCCCTATCACCAGGCCCTATAGGATCATCTATAGAAGCACCTGGAACTGAAGCCAAATAATTGTTGTTTCTAGCATCAGTAGTAAAGTCAATTAACTCACTTGCATTCATTAAATCAATTCTGTTCGCAACAGTTTGCATACTTGCATAAGTATCGAAAGAATATACACCTTCATCTGAATTGGAACCTTTTTTAGTGGTTATCAATAAAACCCCGTTACCACCTCTTGATCCATAGATTGCTGCGGCACTGGCGTCTTTTAATACCTGTATAGATTCAATATCGTTTGGATTTAATGTTGCTAATGGATTAATAGTCGGTGGTTGAAAATTACCTCCTTGATTTGCTATACCCCCTATTTGACTTGAAGATGTTAAGTTTCGAGAAATCGGAATACCATCAACAACAAATAACGGGTCGTTACCTGCAGAAATAGAACCTGATCCCCTTACCCTTATGTTTGGGGCAGCACCTGGTTCACCTGACACTTCCTGTACTTGAACACCGGCAACTTGACCAATTAATGCGCCTTCGGCAGTTAAAGCAGGTACTTTTACGATTGTTTCAGTATCTATAGAAATTACCGAACCAGTTACTTTAGTTTTTGCCAATGAGCCATAGCCCACCACAATAACTTCTTCTAAAGCAGCAGCATCTGGCTCTAAACTAATGGTAACCGTCTCCTGCCCCTCAACATTTACTTCTTTAGACCTATACCCTAAATAAGATACTTGCACAGAAGTGACTCCTAATGGTAAAGTAATATTGAAATTACCATCAAAATCTGTCGTTGTTCCTACGGTAGTTCCCTTAGCAACAACAGAAGCTCCTGGCAACGGAATACCTTCCTCATCTAGGATTTTACCATTTAGACTCGTTTGAAAGTTTGATATTTCTACTGACTTCTCAGGTATTTTACCGCTATAAATAGTTTCTTCTTTTCTTTTAACGACAATTTGATTCGTAAGAATTTCATATTCTAAATCTGTGCCTTTAAATATTTCATCGAGCAACTCCTCAATTTTCAATTTAGATTTTGAAACTGTTACTTTACGATCTAAATCTACCTCTGTTGCTTCATAAAAGAACTTGTGTCCAGTTGAATTGGTAATTGTTTCAAAAATGTCCCCTAAATTTTTATTTTTAAAATTTGCTGCAACGGTATCTTCTTGGTTATATCCTTTTGCATTTACTTTATTAATAATTAGTGACATACATAAGAGGCAAACTATTCCTCTAAGCCCGGTAAAGGCTTTAATGTAATTGGTTTTTTGGTTTCTCATAATTCATTCTATCTAGAGTTAGTTGTTGGTTAGTTTCTTTTTACTTAGAATTGTTTATCCCATAGGCTATTCTGTTTTTTTAATAGTTATTGTTTTTCCGTTTATTACGTAATTGAAATTTGTATGCGTTTTGATTACTTTCAGAATAGATTCGATATCTTCAGAATCGAATGCTCCGGTAAAATGACGCTCGTCTAATGTCTTATTTTCATTAATAATTGAAACATTGAATCTTCGTTCCAATTTTCTAATAATTTGAGACATGTTCTCTTCTTCAAAAGACATAACCCCTTCTACCCAAGAAACATAAGGTGTCACATCAACATCCTGAATGGTTAATGAATTTTTATCTCTTTTAGAATTTGTGATTTTTTGAGATGGTTTAAGCATCATTAAATTATCCTCCTGAAGCCTTAGTTTACCACCTACACCAACCGAGCCTTCAACCAGAACAACTTCAATTGCTTCATCATCCTCATAAGAAGAGATATTAAAAACGGTACCATAAACCCGGGTATAAGTTTCTTCTGTTTTAACTATAAAAGGCTTAAGAGGGTTTTTGGCAATTTCAAAATAACCTTCGCCTTGTAGTGCTACCTGTCTGGTACTTTCATTAGAAAAACTACTAGGGTATGATAATTGAGACCCAGAATTCAATTTAATAGTAGAACCATCTTCTAGTCTTACCGATATGGTTTTACCATATGGAACTTTTAATAAATTATTTTTTAAGCTGTTTTTGGATGGTTTTAAATGCTGATATAAAATGCCATCTTTTAAACTAATGTTAGCAATTTCATTATCAAATTGAATAAGAGTATCTCTATTCTGATAAATATTTATAACCCTCCCATTATACAATTGAAGAGAAATTTCATTATCATCTATATTAGAATTTAAATCATCTGAAGATGAACTATTAATAAGATAGTAAGTGGTAGATGCAACCAGAACAAGAATTGCAGCGGCATATTTAAAGAACTGTCTACTTCTATATAAAGGAAAGCTATTAGATGCTTTTTTGCTTTTAATTTCGTTTAAAAACTTATCAAAAGCTATTTCTGAATTCCAGTTTCCTGTATCGTATTTTAACTGGTAGTCCTCTTTTACTAAATTCTTGAATATATCTTGATTACCTTCTTTTTTTACCCATTCAAATAACAAGGAGATTTCTTCCGATGTTGCTTCATCTTTAAGATACCTAGTAATTATCGTATTAATATCGAGTTTGGTCATGTAAAAAATTTAAGTCCCTTTTTAAAAGAGACGCAACATTTTTTAAATACCCCTACTCAAAATATTTTTTTTTAACAATAACTTTATTTGTATCGCTAGTTTGAAGACAAAACGGTGAGAATAATGCTGTGATTATATCAATTAAAGAAATATGGTAAGTTGTGTTCGTAGCCGTTTAAGAGCTTTAGACATATGTATCTCTACCGTTTTTACCGAAATATGTAGTTGCTCGGATATCTCTTTATACTTTAACCCATGTTTTTTTCCGAGAATAAATACTTTTCTACATTGCTCTGGTAAATTTTCAATTTCGTTTTGAACTAATTTAAGACGATTTTCATATTGAACATTATCTAGTTCTACTACCTCTGAATAAGCTTCCTGTTTAAGCTTTTCCAGTAATCTATACTTTTTAAGCTCATTTCTTTTAGAATCTATAAATAGATTATATGCCATTCTAAAAAAATATGGCTTCAGTCTGTCATTTTTTATATCAATCTTTTTTCTTCTATCCCAAAAATTTACAAAAGCTTGTTGAGCAATTTCTTCTGCTAATTCAGAATTACCGCATATGGCTAATAAATAATTACATAACTCCTTATAATACTTTCCAAAAAAGTATTCATAAGCACTTTCCGAACCTTTCTTCAGTTCGTTTAAAAGCAAATGTTCATTAATGTAGTTGTTATTGTCCATGTAACTGATTTTTATAAACCAAATCCAAAAAATTTAGATCGATTCATATTACACAATAAACAAACTAGCCTAGGTTAGTTGATTGAGGCGGTCGTAGACATATATCAAATAAGTAATTTGATCATGACAATAGGATACTACCCCAAGCTATAGAGTAAACTATACTCTACAGTAGTGACTAATAAATAATTCAAAAATGTAAAAAGAAACTTCAGTGAAGTTAAATAAAAAATTTAAAATATTGTTATAAAGGCTAAGTAACTACATCCTCACAACTAAATCTATAATTTTTTATGCAATAAAATAGACACAACACAAATACATGTGCTATTCATTATCAAATCATTGATTACATTAAATGAATATTATTTTTTTTAGATATTTAAGTGAAATGACAGAATAGAAAATAATTGTCAAAATGTACTTAAATCTAATATTCTGAGATTAACTAGCTATTATTTTAATTCCAGAATTAATACAATTAACCAACCAAAATTTTGATACCAAAAATAATATAGTGCCTTTACATTTTTAAGGTTATATTTGAGTAAATTATATGTGTAATCAGCGTATACGATACCGAATACGATTTTGACAATAAAAGTCTTGAAATAGTAGTAAAATAAGGGTTTTTGGACAATTCATAACCCGGAGGTCGGGGGATCGTGCCCCCCTCTCGCTACAATAGGTAAAATGTACCAAGACAACGGTTTAGTTCACTCTAAACCGTTTTTTTATGTATATATTTCAGCTTGCAATTACAATTGAACACGAAAGTGAACAGGATTTAGTTCACAAATTGTCTACAAAACCAAATTTTTCAGTACCAAAAATCTACACTCCTAAATGTGATTTTTAAGAAATGCGGCACGTTTATTTTTCATTTTGAGACCAATTTATTATTAAAAGGAAAAAAAACAGTGCCTGTGTATTGAGAAAGTCGACCATTAAAACGGAAATGATAAATATGACACAAAATTTACTAAAACACAGTTTTGTCACACGCCTAATTGAAGATGACATTAACATACCGCACAAGAAATTAGAATTAGGTCATAGTTCAACAAAACCAAATGAAATTTATACCCATGTGGCGGAAATCTACATTAAGGGTATAAAAAATCGCTTATATTAGTTTCGCACACAAACATGCAACTTTCTATATACAACCACTTCGTAAGTAATTTGACCAAATTGGCGTAATAAATGAAATCAACAATAGCATTAGCCAATAGATTTAGAGAAATAATTCTCAATGGAACTTGGGTAGCGAATGCTAATTATAAAGACCAATTAGAAAATTTGGATTGGAAAATTGCTGTATCAAAAATTGATTCTCTCAATACTATTGCACTATTAGCTCAACACGTACATTACTTCGTTAACGGAATCAAAAATGTATTTAACGGTGGAAATCTTGAAATAAGAGACAAACATAGTTTTGATTTTCCAGAAATAAGATCAAAAAGTCAATGGAAGTCCTTCTTAAGCAAATTCTGGGAAGATTCAGAACATCTAGCAAAATTAATAGCGCAATTACCTGAAGAAAAATTAAATCAAGAATTTGTGGATGTCAAATACGGAACCTATAAAAGAAATATTGATGGATTAATTGAACATAGTTACTATCATCTTGGACAAATTGTATTGATAAAGAAAATAATAGTAGCAAAGCAAGGCATAAAAAACAAACTCTAAACTTAGAGAATAAAATATTTACACTACAAAGTACTACTAATTATATAGGTACCGCATAACTGTGTTTTATAACTCCAATGACAAAAGTACTATGCGCACTCCCAATATTCTTTACCGACCCTAACTCGTTAATCACAAAAGATTGATAGTGTTTCATGTCCTCTACCATGATTTTTAATAAAAAATCATAGTCGCCCGAGATATTGTAACATTCTACCACTTCTTTAAGGGAAACAATATCTTTCACAAACTTATTTCCTATTTCTTTAGTGTGCTCCTTTAAGGTGATGTTACAGAATACAGTTAGTTGCTTACCAACTTTTTCAGCATTTACAATAGCTGTATACTTTTCAATTAGACCTTCCTTTTCAAACCTTCTAATCCTTTCATAAACAGGTGTAGGAGATAAATTTACTCGTGCTGCAATTTCTTTAGTTGTCAATTTAGCATTGTTCTGAAGTATTCTGAGCAACTTCAAATCAATGATATCCAGATTTTCTAAAGAATAATTATCTGTTTTTTTCATTTTCACAATATTCAAAAGATAAAATTGCTACAATAATACAATAAAAAGATAAATCATCTAACTTTTATCATTTACTAAATTAATTCATCTTTTAATTTCAATTTTGTAAGACATAAAAACTACAAATTATCTTTAGATGAAATCGGTCGTATTAAAAAATTCAGAGGTCAACAAAAAGAAAGCAATTGAACACTCGCATAAAACCATTAATAATGATGTTGTATTCCAAATAAAGCGTACTTATTTCAACGAAAATTATATTCCGTCCAATAGTACTCGTACAACAACCAACTTTGCCAACTTGGCAAGAGGAGAAAATCGTCAAAAGAATTTACGTAGCACTATTCAAATGATCAACAATCGTTTCAATAGCTTAGCAAAATGGGATAACCCCAATTATGATAGATATTCCCTTGAATTAGAAATTATCTCGGTAGATATAGATATTGATGTCAGTGGAAAAACATTTCCATCAATAGAAGTATTAAGAACATATATTAACGACCACAAAACAGGTAAACGCATTGAAGGTATTGTTGGGAATAATTTTTCTTCTTATGTGCGAGATTATGATTTTAGCATTTTACTCTCTGAACATAATAAGGGCAAAAACAACAATAGCATTCCAGATAATTTTGGTGAATTACACGGAAATATATTTAAGTGCTTTGTAAACTCTGAAACCTATAGAGAACACTTTTCAAAACCTCCTGTAATATGCTTAAGTGTATCAAGCAACAAAACATATCATCGTACTGGAAATCATCACCCCATATTAGGTTTTGAATACGAAGGCAATACGTCTTCATTAACAGAAGAATATTTTGACAAAATGGGATTAAAGGTTCGTTATTTTATGCCACCTAACAGCGTTGCTCCATTGGCTTTTTACTTCTTTGGTGAC
>TARA_R110002050_G_scaffold22591_2_pt1 | contig 22890 bp, 22 predicted proteins | sample TARA_R110002050 | Tara Oceans TARA_R110002050 (sample SAMEA4396988) | marine metagenome | biome: Polar Biome; feature: [DCM] deep chlorophyll maximum layer (ENVO:01000326); material: water (ENVO:00002006), including particulate matter (ENVO:01000060) such as... | depth 25 m
TCTGAACCAACTGAGCTAGTCGCCCTGACTTTTTTTTAACTGACCCTCCCGATGTTAATCGGGATGCCCTGAACCAACTGAGCTATGCGCCCTCTAAATAGTCCCGATAGTTATCGGGATGCAAATATAACCTAGATTTTTAATTCGCAAAAGCTTTTTAGATAAAAAATCAAATTATTTCTGCAACTACAAACGTGCTGCCACCAATAAAGACAAAATCATTTGGCTTAGCTGAAATTAAAGCCGTTTTATACGCTTCACTTACAGAATTATAAGCATCGCCAATCAAGCCATGTTTATTTAAAGCTGACTTCAAATCTTCAGCATTTAAACCTCGCGGAATATTGGGTTTACAGAAATAATAGGTGGCGTTTTTTGGTAACAAATCTAATATAGAATTTAAATCTTTATCATTAACAACTCCAAAAACAATGTGTAATGATTGAAACACTTCGTTTGAAATCTGTTTCATCACATAAGCCAATCCATCTCTATTATGAGCGGTATCGCAGACTACTTTAGGTTTATCTTGCAACACCTGCCATCGTCCCATTAAATTTGTGTTTTTAACGACTTTTAATAACCCGCTTTTTATATGCGTTTGAGATATTTTAAATTCTTTTCCTTGAAGTTCCTTTATGGTTTGCAAAACAGTAATTATATTTTTTGATTGATAGATTCCTATCAAATCACATTTATGCAATTCAATATCTTCTTGATCGGCAAAGGTGATTTTGGACTTGTTTTTATTTGCAACCACTTTAAATACTTCAGTTGTTTCAGGTTGTGTTTCACCAATTACTACCGGAACTTTGGGTTTAATTATTCCTGCCTTTTCAAAGGCTATTTCCCTTAAAGTATTCCCTAAAAATTGCGTGTGATCTAAACCTATGTTGGTAATAACTGAAACTTCTGGAGTGATTATATTGGTAGAATCCAATCGTCCTCCCAGTCCAACTTCAATGACGGCTATATCAACTTTTTCTTTGGAAAAACAATCAAATGCCATCCCAACTGTCATTTCAAAAAATGATAAAGAATGATTTTCTAAAAAAGACTTATTTCTTCTAATAAAACCCATGACAAACTGTTTGCTAATAACGTGTCCATTAATTTTTATACGTTCTCTAAAATCTTTTAAATGTGGAGATGTATATAACCCAACTTTGTATCCTGCTTCATATAATATGGATGCCAGCATGTGACTGGTTGATCCTTTACCATTAGTTCCGGCAACATGAATTGACTTAAAATTTTTTTCTGGGTTCCCTAAACTTTGAGATAACTTTAAGGTATTGGATAAATCCTTTTTAAAGGCTGATTTACCCTGATGTTGATACATTGGCAGTTGTGAAAACATCCAATCGAGCGTATCCTTATAATGCATAAATTATTGACTTACATCAAAATTGATACTAACAAAACCTATTTGTCTTTCTGGAGCTTTTGAATCTGCTGGCCATTTATGAGATAAGGCTATTTTTTTTGCTGGTTCCAATAAACAAGGATTTGTATTTGTTGTGCCTCTTATTCCTGGTTCCGCTTTAATGACTTGACCTTGTTTATTTACTTCTATTCTAACCACTACGGTTCCTGCCTCATTACAATCTTGCTTATATATTAACTTAGATGGTGTGCCTCTACCTCCAAGACCATAGCCAACACCACCCTTTCCAGGACCTGCTCCGCCAAAATAACTTGGAGCATAGGGATCCCCATTTAATTGCCCCTTATCACCAACCTTATTATCATTACCTTCACTTCCTGTTGCACTTCCGTCAGATTTACTGACACCACCAATTAAAGCGTCCAGTTTTTTCTTTTTTTCTTCTTGTTCGCGTTTTTCTTTAGCAATTCTATCCGCTTCTGCTTTCACCTTTGCATCTGCAATAGCTTTTGCTTTTGACTCCGCTTCTTTTTGTTTTTTAATGGCTATTTCTTCAGAATTATCTTCCGTCAGCACTTTTTCTTTAGGTTCTGCCGATTTTACAGGTTCAACTTTAGTAGGTTCTACCTGTGGAGGTTTATTAATTTCCAAAGGTTCAGATTTTATAGGTTTTAAGGGCTGTACCTCTCCTTTTCCGAAATCAGTTGTTCCGAAATTTACCGCAACACCATATTCAATTGGAGGATCCATATAAGGAGCTCCTACGATAAATAACAACAATATTAATATGATGGTAATTAACGCTGTTAATTTTGCAGAATCCTTCTCGTATTTCGTCTCAAAATATTTCATTCAATTTAATTATTTGGCGTAACCGCCAAAATAACTTTAAACTTATTTCTGTTAGCAATATCCATAACCTTCACCACATTTTCAACAGGCACAGACTTTTCTGCACGTAAAATAACCGTTGGTTTTTCTTCGGAGGAAAGTGCAGCAATAAGTTCAGATTCCAATACACTTTCACCTACTCTTTTTTGATCGATATAGTAGGTTAAATCTTTTTTTATACTTACCGCAATTGATTTTTTATTCTCCGTTTTTCCGCTGGCCTTAGGCAATATAATATCAATAGCGCTGGTTGAAACCAAGGTAGAAGCTATCATAAAAAATATAAGTAACAAAAACACAATATCTGTCATAGATGACATATTGAATTCTGGCGAAACTTTATTCCTCCCTCTTATATTCATACTATGATGGTTCGTTTAAATGATCTAGAAATTCAAGTGAGTTTGCTTCCATTTGATATACTACTTTGTCTGTTTTAACAACCAAGTGATTAAATGCCATAAATGCTACAATTCCGACGATTAATCCTGCTACCGTAGTAGTCATAGCGGTATAAAGTCCACTTGCCAAAACATCCATTTGAATCGTACCTCCCGCATTTGCAAGTTCAAATATGGCTAAAATCATTCCAATTACCGTTCCAAGAAATCCAATCATAGGACCTGCACCAGAAATGGTAGCCAGCACACTTACATTTTTTTCCAAAGCATAAACCTCTAATCTTCCTGCATTTTCTAAAGCTGTATTGATGTCGGCTAAAGGTTTTCCAATTCTTGAAATCCCTTTACCTATTAATCTTGATACAGGCGAATTTACTTTGGCACATAGAATTTGAGCTGAATCAATTTTACCATGACTAACATAATCTTTAATTTGATTCATAAAATTTGAATCTATTTTAGATACTGCTTTTATAGCAAACAACCTTTCAAAATAAATATAAGTAGCCAAAATAAGCATTAAAAACAAAACAGCTATGATGATCTGTCCTGCCAACCCACCACTGCTAATTAGTTCAATAATGGACAGTGTTTTTTCAACAGGTTCTCCGTCTTGAAGTACCGCTACTCCATCTTGTGCGTTTTGAAAAAAAGTATTTAACATATAGTATTTAATTTCTTACCGTGTATATAACGTTTTTTTTAGTGCTAAAGTATATTAAAATAATGTTCTTGTAACCATAAATGCTGCTGCACCAACCAGGAACCCAATGAGTGCCAACCAAGAAATCTTTCTTAAATACCAGAAAAAATCAATTTTCTCCATACCCATAGCAACTACACCTGCTGCCGACCCAATAATTAACATGCTCCCTCCTGTTCCGGCGGAATAGGCAACAAAATGCCAAAGTTCATTATCGATAGGTTCTGAAAACATGCCTAAACTGGCTGCAACCAAAGGTACATTATCAATAACGGCCGAGGCAACTCCCAATAACAATACTACTAAATCTGAAACACTCTCGTAACCTGGAATTGGTGGTATTTCTGTACCAAGCATAGGCATGTATTCTTGTAACGAAGATGCAAACTCAAATAATATTCCCAAAGATTCAAGGGCTGCAACAGCCATTAAAATACCAAGGAAAAACAAAATACTAGGCAACTCAATTCTTGATAAAGATTGATGCACTGGACTATGCAAGGCATGAGCGTCACTCTCTTCGGAATCAAAGTCGCTCATACTGAATTTCGCACTACTATAAATTTCGGCAAAAACAGCAACAACACCTAAAGATAACATCATACCAATATATGGAGGTAAATGCGTTATCATTTTAAAAATAGGAACAAACACAATAGCCCCAAGCCCAAGATATAGCATGGTACCACTAAATCTGGATTTCTTTTTTTCTTCAGCTTGTTCATCAATTTCTAAATCCCCTTTAAATATTGGAAGGAAAGACGCAATAAAAGAGGGCACGGCCATACATAAAAAAGATGGTAAAAGCAAATAACCTACCAAATGCCCTGTAGTCACTTTTTTACCTATCCAAAGCATGGTGGTAGTTACATCACCTATAGGAGACCAGGCACCACCGGCATTGGCAGCTATAATAATTAACCCTGCATAATAGAGACGTACATTTCTATCTTTTACAACTTTTTGAAGAATAGAAATAAGAACAATGGTAGCTGTAAGATTATCAATGATAGCTGATAACGCAAAAGCTAAGATTGAGAAAATCCATAAAATTTTCACTTTCTTTTTTGTCTTCACAAAATCTTTAATGGTTGAAAACCCGTCAAAATAATCAATGATTTCAACAATGGTCATGGCACCTAATAGGAACACCAATATTTCTGCCGTTTTTCCTAAATGGTGCAACAAGGCTTCTTCCATGAGATTGATTTTCTCTTCTCCAGAAAAGGAACCAAAACCTTCAAGCAGGGTAAGCTTTGAGGAATCAAACCATTGTGGAAAACTTTCAATACCTAATGCAATTAAAGCCCATAGAATAGCCATCATTACAAGGGCTGGTATAAGTTTATCTATTTTTATACTATGCTCTAAGGTAATGGCTAAATAGCCCATTACAAATACCAAAATAATTACTGTTTCCATAAAATACTTCGTTGTTAAATTAATTCCATTAAGTTGATTTATAGCATTGTCTTAAAAATACGGGTTTTTAATTGATGCATATGATATTATTTTGTTTGTTGATTTTCAATTTATGCTTTTTAAATGCTTCATTCCTATTTTAATATTCAATGCTTTTAATGTAGAAAAATTTATTTACTGATTAAACCTTTAAAATAATTTAGATTCAACAAATATAAAAAACTAATAACCCTAATGGATTAATTTTCTAATTATTTTATGCATGAAAAATCACACCCGAACTGTGGTCGTATTTTGCCCCTGTAACAGATTTTAAACAATTATTTTCTCCACGAAGTTTCAGTACTCCCAAAAAACCAAAAATCAAAGCTTCTTTAAATTCTATAATATCTTTTGTAGGTTTTATAATAGCATTGTTTGTATAAGTCTTTATGGAATCAAATAAAAAATCATTATAAACACCACCACCTGTTACTAAAACTGAAGATTCTTTATTATTATTTAATTCGTTTGAAATTTGAATGGCAATATGTTCAATAAACGTTCTTAATATATCTTTAACTTCAAGTTGAAACGAATCCATTAATGGAAAAATAAAATCTTTTACCCATTCCAATCCTAAAGATTTAGGATGGGTCTCTTTATAAAAATCCAGTTCATTTAATTGCTTAAGTAATTCATTGTTTATCTTTCCTTTTGATGCCATGTTTCCTTTATCATCAAAATCTAGTCCCATTTGTTTAACATAGGCATTCAAAACAATATTTACTGGACAAATATCATAAGCAATACGTTCTTTATTAAAAGTGGTAGATATGTTGGCAAAACCTCCAAGATTCAAACAATAATCAAATTTACTAAACAGTAAGTCATCGCCCACAGGAACAAGTGGAGCTCCTTGACCACCCAGTTTAACGTCTTGAACCCTAAAATCACAAACAACCCTATGGTGCAATAACGAGGCTAAAATAGGTAAATTCCCTATCTGATACGTTAGCATTTTATTGGGTCTATGCAACGCGGTATGACCATGAGAACAAATGGCATCAATATCTGAAATGTTATTTTTAATTATAAAATCTTTAATTTTATAAGCCAGATAACTTGTGTATTCAATATCAATTTGTTTTAATTCTGGCTCTGATAATGATATTAAATCTTTTAGGATTTCAACCCAAAAATTATCATAAGGTAAAGTTTCAGAATGAATGATTTCAAAATCCCAAGAATTAAAAAATTTATAAGAGGCATAAACCAGATCAATTCCATCCAATGATGTTCCAGACATCACTCCAATAATTTTGTATTCAGATTTTATCATATTCAGTAAAAATAATAATACTCATTAAATATATTCTACTAAAAACCTATATTTGTATACAATTTTTATCAAATTAACAGTCTTTTCAAAATTATGGATTTTAATCTTACAGAAGAACATATCATGATTCGCGATGCCGCTCGCGATTTTGCACAAACCGAATTACTTCCAGGCGTTATTGAACGTGATGAAAAACAACATTTTCCTGACGAATTAGTTAAAAAAATGGGAGCATTAGGTTTTTTGGGCGTCATGGTGGATCCAAAATATGGTGGCAGTGGTATGGATGCCATTTCTTATGTCCTCATTATGGAAGAATTGTCAAAAATTGATGCATCAGCATCTGTTATTGTATCCGTAAATAATTCTCTTGTTTGCTATGGTCTTGAGGCCTTTGGAACGGAAGCCCAAAAACAAAAATATCTTCCAAAATTAGCAACTGGCGAATTTATTGGAGCCTTTTGTCTAAGTGAACCTGAAGCCGGTAGTGATGCCACTTCTCAAAAAACGTCTGCTTTAGATAAGGGTGATTATTACTTATTAAACGGTACTAAAAACTGGATTACAAATGGTGGAAGATCTGATGTTTACTTAGTTATTGCCCAAACAGATAAAGATAAAGGGTCACATGGAATAAATGCTTTTATTGTTGAAAAAGGTATGGAGGGTTTTCATATTGGACCAAAAGAAAATAAACTGGGAATTCGGGGTAGTGACACACATACTTTGCAATTTAATGATGTAAAAGTCCCAAAAGAAAATCGTATTGGTGATGATGGCTTTGGATTTAGATTTGCAATGAAAACCTTATCTGGAGGACGTATTGGAATTGCTGCACAAGCTTTGGGTATTGCTCAAGGGGCCTATGAATTAGCCCTTAAATACTCCAAAGAACGTAAGGCATTCGGAAAAGAAATAAGCAAACATCAAGTCATTGCTTTCAAATTGGCCGATATGTACACCGATATAACTGCTGCGCGTCATCTAGTAATGAAAGCTGCCTGGGATAAAGACCAAGGTAATAATTACGATATCTCAAGTGCCATGGCAAAATTATATGCTTCCAAAGTAGCTATGAAACATACGGTTGAAGCTGTTCAAATTCATGGCGGCAATGGTTTTGTTAAAGATTATCATGTAGAACGACTCATGCGTGATGCCAAAATAACCCAGATTTACGAAGGCACTTCTGAAATCCAGAAAATCGTGATTTCAAGGAGTATTTTAAGGGATTAATATATTTGGACAATTATATTAGTGGAATTTTTAAGGTCACTTTAGTACCAATAGGTGAATTGTTTTCGTCAAATAAATCGGTAAACACCAGATCACATCCATATTTATGGTCTTGAGCAAAATTCTTGAGACGTTCTTCCGTAAGCTTTATGCCCATGGAATCTGGCTTATGGATTTTTTTGCTTTTCAATTCAGATGATTTTTTACGGCCTATGCCATTATCCATAATATGGATCAGCACATGGGCCCTGCCCTTTTTCTCTATTTGCATTTCCAGTTTCTTCTCGCCGTCCTTTAAAGACAGGCCATGCCAAATGGCATTCTCCAAAAAAGGTTGTAGGATCAGTGAAGGGATTTTTAATGTATCTATCTGCAGGCCATCTTCAACGTCTATATTAAAATCAATCGCATTGTTAAATCTTATGTTCTCTATATTGATATACAGTTCCATGGTCTCCAGTTCATCGGCCAATGAAATCTCTCTTTCACGGGTTGTGGCCAGTACCTTCCGTATGAGCTTTGAAAATTTGTTCAAATAATAGACTGCGTTCTCTTTTTCGTTGTCGATGATATGACGTTTTATCGAGTTTAGCGAATTGAATATGAAATGCGGGTTCATCTGGCTGCGCAAGACCGAAATTTTCAATTCGGCCAATTCTTTGCCATAGCTTGCCTGTTGTTTTTCCAGTCGTTCAATTTTGGCTTGATTACGCAGAGCCTCAATATCTTTTTGCAGTTGTGCCTCAACTTGTTTTCGCAATAAATTATTGGCCTGCAACTGTTTTAAAAGTGCTTCTTCAGTTTCATTCCGCTCTTTTAAAATTCGTTTTTGCTTATGCCCCAAACCTAGGGAAAACAAAATGTTTTCTAAAATCAAACCCATGTAAAAGATACTGAACCGTAATTCATTTTCATCAGGTAACAACTTAAATTTAAAAATTATGGTGGCGGCAATTGAGGTTCCAAATAAAAAAATGGATCCTATAATAATATAATACTTAAGAGAATTATTGATTTTAAACAAGGGGATATATCCCAGAATACCGAGTATGGAAATAGAGATAATGAATAATGCATCCCCTTTTCTAATAAATTGATTGTTTTGGGTGAATTGATAGCCAACCTCAATAAGAATGCTGAAAATAAATAACACCAATACCGATCTGAAAATAAAGTGATACCACTTTAAAGAATAGGATTTTAAATCGATAAAGGTAAAAGCAAATATAAAATACATGAGGTTATATGCCCATGTTATATTGATGTTATACGCTTTTAAATAATAAAACATAGGGGCAATAAAAGTTGACACAAAATCGTCGCCCGTATCATCCAAATGACTTATAAAAATTAAAAATGTGTAAATACTATAATATAAATACACTTTGTCTTTATGCTGAAAATAAAGTAAAAAGTGATAAACGGTTAAAATAAACAACACACCCAATACAAAGAGTACAAACCCGTTCTCGTTTGGGCTTTTTAATATTTCGTAAATTGATTGTGCGCTCAAATTAGAGGTATTTTTAAAGTGACTTTAGTGCCGCTGGACTTATGATGTTCATCGACCAAATCTTCAAATTTCAGGGCATAGTTATATTTATAATCTTTAGCAAAATTATTTAAACGTTCTTCGGTAAGTTTAATACCAAAAGAGTCTGCCTTGTGGAGTTTTTTCTTTTTAATATCGGCCGATCTTTTTCTACCGATGCCATTATCGATAATATCGATTTTTAGGTGAGTGTCCTTTTCTTTTTTTACGACAACCTCTAATATTCTGCTTTCTTTTTTAAGGGATAAACCGAGCCAAATGGCGTTTTCTATAAAAGGCTGAAGGATTAACGATGGTATTTTTATGGTATCTGGATTTAATTTGTCATCAATTGATAACGTAAAATCTATAGTATGGTCAAACCTTATGTTTTCTATGTTCACATAAAGTTCCATGGTTTCAATTTCGTTGGCTAGCGAGATTTCTTTTTCCCTGGTGGTTGCAAGAACATTACGTATTAGTTTTGAGAATTTATTTAAATAGTAAACGGCATTTTCTTTTTTGTTGTCAATAATGAAGTGTTTAATGGAGTTTAAGGAGTTAAAGATAAAATGCGGGTTCATCTGGCTCCTTAAAGACGACAGCGTTAGTTCGGCAATTTCTTTATCAAAACGTTCTTTTTGCTTTTCAAGCTTTTCCATTTTGGCTTGCCGATATAAATTTTCAATATCTTTTTGCAGTTGTGCCTCAACTTGTTTTTGTAATATTTCGTTTTGCTTAAACTGCTTTATCAGCTTTTTTCTAGATTCATTTCTCTCCTTTAGGATAATTTTTTGTTTATGCCCAAGTGCCAAAGAAAAAAATATATTTTCCAAAACAATTCCTGCATAAAAAATGCTATACCGTATGTCTTGAGCTTCAATGGACAGATCCGTTCTTTTAATAATTGAAACAAATAAAGTAGATAAAACCAAAAAAACCGAACCCACTATGATATAATATTTCAATTGGCTTTTAGTTTTAAAAAGTGGAAAATAAAACAAGAAACCAATAGTGTACGACATGAGTGTAAACAGAATATGCCCTTTTAAAACAAATTGAATGTTTCCGGATATTAAGTATAGCATTTCCAACAACACCGCATAACCGATAATTATTAAAACAGCCCAATAAAAAAAACGGTGCCATTTTTGTGAATACGATTTTAAATCGATAACTAAAGAAGCAAAAATGATATAAACTAAATGATATACTAAAATTAAATTTAAACTTATATGGTCCAAAAACCCCTTAAAAGGTTGAACGAAGTAAGTAACGAAACCTTGTGTTGGCCGGTTTAATAAACCAATAAAAATGAGAAATACATAAAGACTATAATACAAGTAGACCTTGTCCCGATGCTGAAAGTAAAGTAAGAAATGATAAATGCCCAGGATAAATAAAATCCCCAAAACAAAAATTGTAATACCGTTTTCGTTTGGATGTTTAAGGGTCTCTATAAAAGTCTGCATGAGTAAACATATAAAGTATTACCCACTTAAGGCTTGCATTAAAGGTTGTTTTTTTGTTCTAGAAACAGGCACCGTAGTACCATCATCCAATACAACATATTGACCATCACTTTTAATAAATTCCTTGATATAAATTAAATTTACCAGATAAGAGTTGTGGACCCTAAAAAAAGTATCGTTATGAAAAAGTGCCTCAACTTCTTTAAGTTTTTTTGAAAGAATTTCAGTTTTATGATCCTTAAAATATATTTCCGAATAATTTCCGCTGGATTTACAGTAGATAATATCTTCGGTTTCCACAAAAATTGTTTTACCGGACAAGGGAATAGCGACCTTTTTGTTTTCTGAAGCCGGAGAAATGCTTTCAATCACTTTTCGTATTTCAAACCCAAGTTCATTTTTGGTTTTATTAGATCTTACGCGCTCAATCGAAGCAGAAAGGTCGTCAGAATCAACAGGTTTCAACAAATAATCTATGGCATGTTCTTTAAAAGCCTTTATGGCATAATTATCGAAAGCGGTCGTGATTATTAAATCGAATTCCCGGTATTTCAAACTTGCCAATAACTGAAACCCATCCATTTCCGGCATTTCAATATCCAAAAACACACAATCTGGCTTTAGATAGTTAATAGCGGAAATAGCTTCTATTGGGTTGGTGAGTGCATCACATACCTCGACATCCTTACAAAAGTTCTCCAGCTCCCATTTAAGGTTTTTTACAGCACCAAACTCGTCGTCCACAATTATGGCTCTTATCATTCTGCTATGTTTCAAATAATTCTTCATCAAATATAATTACAATATGACATGCCGTTTTTTAATTTACACTTGCTGTACAATTAATTGTATAGTTGGCACATAAACAGGTATGGTTTGTATAATATGCCATATAACCTACAACATGGTTAAATTACAACTTTTTTATTACAGTTCACACATAATAACCTGCCATACATAAAGTTAGGTGAAATTTCACGCCTCTCTTATAATATCTTTAGTCATCGTTGCAAAAGATTGATCCCCATAACTTCCATGCTTTCCTATAGTTAAAACAAAATAATATGAAAACATCTTTTAAAATTCCAACAGGCAAACCCATTATATTTTTAATGATATTAGCTTTAATACAGCTGCAACTAGTCAACGCCCAAACCTTTCAAGACAGGCCAGGCAATGAACCCGATGGCGATTTTCCCAGCAAATGGGATCTCATAAAAGGTTCTGCTGAAATAAAAACGTTTGAAGGTGAAAAAGTAATAAGCTTTGGTAATAATGCCATTATTACACCTTTAATGGATTCTAACAATTATTTATCGGAAGAATTCACATTAGAGTTCGATGCCTATTTTGATGTGATAGAAAAAAGCATAAACTATCAATACTACCAGGTTAGGTTTTGGGAGGGTGGCGGAGCAGGTAATGAAACTACAAATTCGGGCAGGGTCGTGACCTTTCCATTAAAAGTATTTCGCCATGGAGCAAGTATAGTACATAATATTTTTGATCCAAAAGCATCCGCAGAAACACATCGAGAACTCAAGGTTGCTTTAGAAGGCAAAGAAGCTTTGTGGCGATTTATAGCCATAAGTTATACCAAGCAATCGTTTAAACTTTTTATAGATGGTACACAAATCCTTAACATACCAAGGCCCAAGTTTAGCCCTAAAATGATCTCCATAGAAGGCACCTCTAATCAATATGAAAAAGATTTTGTGCGTGCCATTAAAAATGTACGCCTTGAAGGTGTCCAAAAAAGTGAGCCTCAAGGCACAAAAATAGTCCTTATTGTCGATAAAGAAACCCAACAAGTTCAAAATATTGAACTCTTTGAAAGCATGCAGGATGCCAATTTAGTCAACCAAAAATATCCTAATAGTTCATTGTATCTAGGTATGTTATATGGGAATTATGTGGTACAACCTTTAAAAAATTCGGCAATATCTTTTAATACTGAAAATGAATATTTGCCTGGTGACCAATTCTTACCGGGAGATCAATTCTTACCAGGTGATCAATTCCTACCAGGAGACCAATTCCTACCGGGAGATCAATTCTTACCAGGTGATCAATTCCTACCAGGAGACCAATTCATTCCAGGTGATCAATTTCTTCCTGACGATCAAGGACCTCTTAGTTCAAGTGGTCAATTTATTCCTGGTGACCAGTTTATTCCGGGAGATCAGTTTATACCAGGTGATCAATTTGATTTAAGGTTAATTAAAACCAAAATATTGGCAGCCAAAGACGGAAAGTTATTATTAAAAACTATAGATAATTGAAATGAGAACAAAACTATTTTTTATAACAGGCTTATTTTTTTTTTCAGGATTCCATGCCGAAGCCCAACTTCTAGACAAGTTAAAGCAAAGAGCAGAAGAAAAAGGATTACAGACCAGGGACGTATCCTTTGATAGTACAGACAACGAAAAGAACAGGACAACATCCTTTGAAGAAGAAGAACTGCAAATAAATTCTGCCCAAGATTTCTTTACAACAGATGTTGTCATGAAAATGTACAATGAAAACGGCCAGTACACCCAAACGCTATTTTTTGATGCCGATGCCATTGCCATGCGAATAGAATCTGAATCGCAGCCAAAACCTGGCTATCAAGATCGTAAAGGCTTGATGTATGCCTATAACGAAAGTGAAGGCCAGTATATAAAAGCGTCACTTGGACCGTCCGGTCACATGGGCTTTATGATGGCGGGCATGATACCCCAAGCGTATAAACTGCCTCCAGAACCCTATCTTGAAGCTTTCTCGGCTTTACAGGAAATAGAACTCTCCATTGCTTATCTGACACTCGAACTGGCCTTTATTTACAAACCTTCCCATTTTAATGATGACGATTACTACATTCCCGAAAAAGTGACCTGTAACGGTTCTGAAAATTGCATAAAATTCATCTATAACGATCCAGACTACAAAGGGAGCTATATCCTGTTTGATGAAAAAGGAAGACTATCAGAACTATATATAAATGCCATAAAGCCTGTGATGGGAGAAGAAAGTTCATCTGGAAAATTGATATATGCCTATCAGGACTGTACTGTAAAACTTCCGGATGCGGTCGAGCAATCCTTGATGCCAGGCCCTTTTGGTAAACTAATGAAAAAAGGGTTGGAACCTTGGAAATACAATAAAAAAGACAAACAAAAAAATTAAATATTATGAAAGCCAAATACATCCTTTTAACCATTTTCTCTCTAGCGATATGCCAAATTGGTGAAGCACAGATTTTAAAAAAATTAAAAAAGAAAGCTGTAAATGCTGTCGAACGAACAGTTTTGAAAAAAACGGATGAAATAGTTACGGAAAAAACTGAAAAAACCATTGATGGTGTTGCCAATGGTAACGAAAAAAATACTGAAGATGAAAATTCAAATACATCCAACAATTCGGTGAACAAAAGCGAACAAAGAAATCCAGCAAAAATCCCAACTTTTAGTTCTGGAAAAAATGCAACAAAAGAGCTGCCAGAGACCTATGCTTTTGATTGGGAATACAAAACAGAAATTAAAACGGCAAAAAACGAAGCTATGCAGATGGACTATCTTATCAATTCCAATAGCAAAGACTATTTTGGGATGGAGCTATCTTCAAAAGAGCTAAAAGGGCAAGGTACAATGCGCATGGTCATGGATGCCAAACAAAAAATCATGACCATGTTCATGGCTATGAACGGGCAAAATATGGCTCAAATGTCAAAAATACCAGAACAAAAATCCAATAAAAAAGAACCTGAATATAGTTTTAAGGAAATTGGGACAAAAACCATTCTGGGTTACGAAAGCTATGGGATGGAGATTGAAAATGCAGATTATAAGGCCCAAATATATTTTACGTTGGACGCTCCAGTAAGCTTTAGTGCTTTTTCCGCCTTTGCCAATAACAAAAATGGCCCTAAAGGCTTCGACCCTGCTTTATTACAGGTACTTGCCGAAGATGCCCTGCTCATGGAAATGACCGCAACACATAAAAAGAAAAGTAAACAAAGTTTTACCATGACAGCGATAAGCCTTGAAGAAAAAAAGACCGAAATAAAAAAGAGTGATTATCAATTTATAAAGATGGGCTTTTAAAAAAATAAAATGCTATTAATCAACTAAAACCTAAAACCATGAAAAAAATTACCAAAACTTTTACCATTGCGCTAATTTTTTGTTTGACCATATTACAAACCACTGATGCCCAAACGGAATATAAATTGGATTCCATTCAAAATTTTGAATGGGACGAGAGTGCCATGGCTTTATTAATGACCATTCGGCAACATTACACCTATGACAATGAAGGGACAATTTATACAAATTATTTGCATATGCAAAAAACCAATGGCATTTGGGTCAATAACCAACAAACAAATACTACCCTAAATAACCTTGGGTTTCCTTCGGTTTCTACATATCAAACATGGGATCCAAATACAAATGATTGGATAAACAGTCTTAGAAATTTAAATACATATAACGGGTTTAACGCTCCAGAAACAAGTGTTGATCAATTATGGGATAATAACTCAATGATATGGTTGTATTTAATGAAAATCGAGTATTTATACAACGATGCTCAACGACAAACAAAACAAATTTTCTACCTATCTCAAAACAACCAAGATATTTGGATTCCCAATGATGAGTTTGAAACCGTTTATGATGAAGACGGCAGAACTTTGGCATATATACAAAGAAATTACGACCCCGGTTTAATGCAGATGGTAAATAACACCCAACAAGTTAACTCTTTTTTAAATGGGGTTCTTACAGAACGACTTTTTCAAGAATGGGATACATCAACAAACCAATGGGTAAATTCCTTTAAAACGGTATATGATTACGATAACGGCTTGAATATTCAAATAAATGATTTTAGTTGGGAAGACGATACTTGGCAACCCGTAAGACAAGTTAATTACACGTTTGATGGCAGTGGACAAATAGAAACAAGTACCACATTATATTATTCCGATCCTTCTTTCCAAAACTATTCCCGCGTATTTTATACCCGTTCCAATAACCAAATTACACAACGGATTTTTCAAAGTTGGGATATTGTGCTGGATGATTGGAGAAACACCGGAAAATGGAATGATGTTTATGATGCCAACGACAATCTTATTGAAGGCTATAGATTTATTTGGGATACAACCATTGGGTGGAAAGAATACAGAAAAGAACTCAATTTTTACAGTGAAGTCATACCGTTTAGTTTAAGCGTTGCATCCAATGAGCTATTGGGCACAAAAATATATCCGAACCCAGCTTCAGAAATTATTACCGTTAAAACCATATCTCCTGTTAAAACCATTGAAATGTATGACACTTTGGGCAAACTATTGCTAACCACAAATAAAAGCACCATTAAGTTTGATGCCTTTCAAAATGGCTAATATCTATTAAAAATAGAAACTGAAAAAGGACAAACCACTAAAAGGATTGTTGTAAAATAACTTTAACCAATAAAAACATTTATATCATGAAAACAAAATTGTTCATATTTATCGCACTATTTACAACTCTAAAAGGGCTTGCTCAACCCGAAATAGCATGGCAGAAGCATTATGGGAGTACACTTAATGATTATGCTTATGCCATAGAACAAACTTTAGACGGAGGTTATGTTATGACAGGGTATGTGTCTGGGTCAGGTGGAGACGTGACAAATAATCAAGGTGGTAGAGATTTTTGGGTAGTAAAAATAGATGCTTTTGGAAACTTGGAATGGCAAAAAGCATTAGGTGGTTCAGGTACTGAAGAGCCATTTTCCATTCATCAAACTACAGATAACGGTTATATTGTTGCGGGACATACCAATTCTATTGATGGAGATATAACAGAAAGTTTTGGTAATAATGATATTTGGGTTGTAAAATTGGATAATTTAGGTAATATACAATGGCAAAAGAGCTATGGCGATGGCAATCATCAACGTGCTTTTTCTATAGTACAAACAACAGATGGTGGGTATGCTTTAACGGGCTATACTTATATAGGAGGCACAACCGAATCAGATGTTATTGTAATAAAATTAGATGCTATTGGGAATGTAGAATGGCAGAACACTTATGATTATGGCAATAACAATCTTTCTCAAGACCACCGCGCAATTATACAAACTACAGATGGTGGTTATATATTAGCAGGATATACAACAACAGCTGAGCAACTAGGGCTAAATTTTACTGATGCTTGGGTAGTAAAATTAAATGCTACAGGTAATATAGAATGGAGTGAAAGATATGGTGGTTCATTAGCAGAAGATTTATTGGATATTCAACAAACATCTGATGGTGGTTATGTAATGGCTGGTTATTCCAGTTCAACCGATGGAGATTTTACCAATAATAACGGTGGTGAAGATTATTGGGTGGTTAAAATTGATTCATCAGGTAACCTTCAATGGCAAAAAACATTAGGAGGAACCAAAAGAGACAGGGCTTTTTCTGTTCGGGAAACCATAGATGGAGGTTATATAGTAGCTGGATATACAGAATCTAATGATGGAGACATAACAAACGCCCAAGGTAGTCTAGATGGATGGATAGTGAAATTAGATAATACAGGAAATCTTCAATGGCAGAAGATATTGGGCGGAACACAAGGTGATTATGTTTATGCCATAGAACAAACTACAGACGGTGGGTATATTACCATAGGGGGTACCAGTTCTGATGATTCAGGAATAGGTGATACCTTTGGAGGTTACGATTTTTGGGTGGTTAAATTTGGACCTGAAACTTTAGGAATAAATAACCATACTATAGAAGAGTTTGCATCAATTATATATCCCAATCCTACATCAGAGTATATAAATATTGTATCAGAAATTTTAATTACCAAAATTGAGATTTTCAATTTACTTGGCAAACAAATTTTGACTACTGGTAATCAAAGTCAACTAGATGTCAGTAGTTACCAAGCTGGTATCTATGTAATAAAGTTGTATTCTGAAAATCAATATAGTATTAAAAAAATTGTCATTAATTAAAATTGATAACAGACCATAAATTCTAAAAACCCATAAACAATGAAAGTTAAAACCCTTCTACTCACTTTTATTTTTGTATTGGCTGCAGGAAGCACACAGGCCCAATTATTAAAAAAACCCACAAAAAGGGCTGAAAAAGCTGTAGAACGCAAACTGGAACAAAAAGTTGAAAAAGAAACCGATAAAGCCATGGATAGTGTTCTTGATGGCAACAAAAAAAAGAAACCGGAAAATGAAGAAACAGTTATAAAGGAAGATAAGAACGAGACCAACATTGAAAATGGAAGAGGACCTGCTCCAAATGAAGATGAAGCACAATCTGTTGAAAATACGTCTTCCAAAGATTTAAAACCTTGGTCCAAATATAATTTTGTTCCAGGGGATAAAATCATTTTTCAGGACGATTTAGTTGGCGAAGAAAACGGTGAATTCCCATCACGTTGGGACCTCGTACAGGGAAATGCCGAAAACGCTTCCATGGGAGAAGAGAATATCATTAACCCTGCCAACCGGGCCATTATTGCCCCTTTAATGAAAGAAAGCCCGTATCTCCCCGATGTATTTACCATAGAATTCGATGCCTATTTCGCCGATACCCCTTCAGGCTGGCAAAATTACAAACTTCGGTTTTGGCCTGGAAACAGTCTTTTACAACCACAAACAAACGAACGCTATAATCCGATATCCATTCAAAACAATGAAGCAACCTTTCAGGTAAGATGGGAAGGTGTCATTAAAAAATATGAAAGTTTTGAAGACGGGATTAAAGGCAACCTTCCAACCTGGAAACATATTGCCATTGCTTTTAATCAGCGTTCAATGAAAGTTTTTATAGATCAGCACAGGGTACTGAATATTCCCAATTTACATTTAAAACCTCAAATGTTTAGTATAGAGGCCAATACCTATAACGAGCAGATACGGGCTGTAAAAAACATGCGCATTGCCGAAGATTTGTACGATCAGGTATTGGCCGATGGAAAGTTTGTACTAGAGGTGTTTTATTCGACGTTAATAAAGCGACCATTAAACCGGAATCTATGAGTTTTATCAATGAAGTTGCCAGAATGATGCAGGAACATCCCGATTTAAATTTTCGCATCGAAGGACACTCCGATAGCGATAGGTCAGACGATTTTAACCAACAGCTCTCCGAAAAAAGAGCGGCTGCGGTAAAAGAAGTTCTAGTAAGTATTGGTATAGATGCGTCACGTATGCAAACAAAAGGGATTGGAGAAAGTGTACCTATTTACGATAATACCAGTCCAGAAGGTAAAGCCAATAATAGGCGTGTGGAATTTATAAAGCTCTAATATGAAAACTAAAATTTTAATCGCAACCTTGTTATTTTCCTAACCAATTTTAACCAAAATGAAAAATTATCTAAAGCTTCTAATCCCCAAAACTATCTTCTGTTTGACCGTTATTGCTTTTTTAACAATTGTAATTTTTGGATGTAAAACGGATAAAAAACAAGAAGATCCGAACTTGTCAGAGGTAAATAAAGACAGTGCTATTGAAATCGTAACCAATGTCATGGATTTTCAATCGGTTGATACAATTCCATCCGGATGGAATACTTTTAAGTATGTAAACAAATCTATTTATGCACATTTCTTTCTTTTAGATAAATACCCCGAAGGAAAAAATATTCAAAACACGATAAATGAAGTAGGCCCACCTTTTGACAATGGTATGGCTTTTATTATGGAAGGAAAAATGAATGAAGCCATGACTGAATTTGGAAAGCTCCCTGAATGGTTTGGTGATATTGTATTTACAGGCGGCTCTGGATTAGTATCTCCCGGAAATACTAGCCTCACTACTGTTAAACTCGACCCAGGACTTTATATTATGGAATGCTATGTAAAAATGGCTAATGGTAAATTTCATACATCCATGGGAATGGCTAAGGAACTATATGTTCTAGAAAAAGATAGTGGTAATTCACCTCCTGATGCTGATATAAATATTACCATTTCCAGTACTGAAGGTATTCAGTACAATGGATCCATTACCAAGGGAGAACGTATTTTTAGTGTATACTACAAAGACCAAATTGTACATGAAAATTTTGTAGGCCATGATGTTAATATTGTTAAGTTAGATAACAATGCAAATCTTGACGTATTAGAAGCTTGGATGAATTGGGCGACTCCTACTGGATTAATGGATCCTATACCTGAAGGTTTTACATTTTTAGGAGGCGTAAACAATGGTCCAGCCGGAACTACAGGCTATTTTACTGCAGACTTAAGCCCTGGTAATTACGCATTGATTTCTGAAGTTCCCAACGCATCCAAAAAAGGCATGTTAAAAACCCTTACTATTTCTGATTAGTATTAAGTTATAAAACAAAAAAAGTGTTTTACATTACTGTAAAGGACTCTCTAAAAAAAGGCTACAACTTATCAATGACCATCAGTAAATACAAGTGAAACGCAGTAGGAACAGTAATGGGAATTGATTACGCCATTGGTGTGGCCCGCACAACAATTTCAAAAAAAAAACACCTACCATAAAAATGGTAAGTGTTTCCAAAGTGGCTATGAAAAATACCGTTGAGGCTGTTCAAATTCATGGTGGCAATGGTTTTGTTAAAGATTATCATATTGAACGACTCATGCGAGATGCTAAAATAACCCAGATTTATGAAAGTACTAGCGAAATTCAGAAAATCATGATTTCAAGGAGTATATTAAAGGATTAGGAATAAATTAAATTTCAAAATCAACGCTGCTTAGCACTTGAAGTTTCTTGCATAGAATTAAGAGGCTGTCTAAAAAGTCGTCATTGCGAATGAAATGAAGCAATCTGTAAATTGCAAGTTATTGATTTACAGATTACTTCGAAGTAAAAATTTCTCGTAATGACGGTTAATATATACTTTTTAGACAGCCTCTTTTAACTTAAACTCTATAATTATCAGCCTTCCATTTCTTAATTTGAAGTTTAATGGCTTTTTCTGATAAGTTTTCTTTTTCAGCCTTAGCAGCCAAAGCCACAAACTCTTCATCTGAAGCAAAGCGTAAACCAATAATTTGCCTAGTTGTTAATTTATTACTTAGCGGTTTACCCGTTAAAATAAAATAACGTAATTTTTCTTCTGCTCTAATGGCTCTATCTTGTGCTTTTAATGGAAAAACTCTAAGATAAGCAAATATTAGAATCAAGATTACGGCAACTAATACTAAAAGGGTAGCAGAATATAAATTTTCCTGAGTTGATTGCACTACATTTATGATTGCTCCAATTAGTAGTGCCAAAATTGCTAAAAAAGTGAATCCATGATACCCCAAAACCAAACGGGCATGATTCTTATAATTTTGTTCTTTCATAAATTAATCTTTAAAATTAAGTAGTAAAGATATAATTATTTATTAAGGACATGCAGCCAAAAGTTAAATTCGTTGTACAAATATTTTATTCCCTTTTCAAAAAATTATTGCAATTTTTAATATGCCCACTTCCTAATATTAATTTAATCATGACAAAATTCACGTTCAGGCTGACCTCCTTTTATAAGCAGGTATAAGCAGGGCTTCCCGGTATATTGATTTGGCCGGATAACCCATTGATGGGTTTCTGTCGCCGGTTTTGAATGTTCATCGGTAACCAGTTGCTCATATTCCCATTTGCGGTAATGCCTATCAGTGGCTGTTAAAGTAACCTGGTTGCCTGAAACAGCATAACCCCCCGTGATATATACAAATATTTTATAGGTGGGATGGGAGGAAGTAGCCAAAAAAGACTGTGCATAGCTGCCATCTGCATTAAATTCATAACCACTGCCCTTGCTTAAACCGGCACCTATCATATTGCCGGTGGCATCATCGTAATAATTGATTTTAGCCCCGGTTAAATTACCCCATGACCCAACCAATGTTGAATTGATATGCATTGCCGGTTTATTTTCACCCGAAGTATTTTCTGCTGCAACCAACATATCGTTTTTGCCTGGCGGTATTGCTGGTTGATCATCCACCAATTTTCCAAAATACAGATTAGCCTCTTTTTTGCCTGGGGATATGTACATAAGCCTTTTTTGATTTTGCTTGCTTAAATACATATAGGAATGGTCTCTTTCTGAGGTTTGCAATTTCCAACCGATTGAATCCAGACGTTGAATGATGGCAATTAACCAAGCTTCTGAATCAACTTTCTTACCACTTTTGTTTTGCCATACAAAAACCTCCATATCACTCACACTTTCTATGCCCGACTCCATCTCCAAGGTGGTTTTGGCAACACCAACAAAAAACCCTCGCTTATCTAATAAAGTACCTTTTGGAAATTTAATACCTGTAAGACCTGAGGAATCTGAAGATATTAAATTTTTTTGAGCTTGTATATTACCATTTAAGCCCAATAAAACAAATAGTATTGATAGCAATTTTTTAAAAAATAATATCATAGCAAAAGTATTTAATCAAATAAATTTTAAGGATTATTATTCCATTTAATTGCAATCGTGGTATTACTGCTTTGTAAGTTTCCATTTTATATTTATGCCCTCACAATTTCCGTCACCAACTAAAATTTTACCTTCCTCAATGCTTTTTCCATATGCTCCTCCATCACAAGGAGCCATTACTGCTAACAAACCCTGAGGTATGTTTACCCCATGACAATTGATTTCAAAACTGTCAGCAAAAAAAGAAATACCGTGATGAGTTCCGCCTGCAAAGGATCTATCCTCCTCAGTTTCATACAGATATAATTCGCCTGCCAATGGTAGTTTCCCTTGAAACGCTGTACAATCATCAACGGCATAGTAAACATTTAATGAACCTGTGATAGAATTAAAACTATCGGTATTCTTCCCCGTTTCCTTAAATGTGATAAAGCCAAAAGCATTAAAGCTCACACCATCTCCTTCTCCTTGTATCATAACCATACCATAATAGATGCGAGCATCGTCCAAAATAATAATGTTTGCCACTACCAATTCCTTTCCTTTGCCCTCAGTTTGCAACTCTGCACTTACCTGTATAATTTCATTACCTTGCTTATGTTTTGGTGCGGTGTACAAGGCACTGCCATTATCTTTAGCTTTAATTGTGCCTATTTTTTCATTACCACCAACAATGCCATTTACACTCCATTTTGATGTTGGTGGCAATAAAGGAAACAAATCACCTGGATCACACTCATACATAAAACCTAAGAGAGGAGTTCCATGATCATCTTTTGTTTGGTTAAGGACGCAGTTTCGAACCTTTAAAAGTTGTGATTGTCCTACTTTAACAAACGATGTTTCAGGCCTGATCTGAAAACCTCCGAGTATTGAAAGATCCGATTGTGCATTACCTGTCTGGGTTAGACAATAAATGAGAGGGATCAAAAAAAACTTTGTAAGTTGTTTCATAGTGTCTTATTTATAATCATAAAAGTAACCTTTTAAGTAGATGTTGTTCTCCCCTTTTTAAAGGATATTTAATTTTTACTCGTTGATAATTAGCAAATTATGCTCTATTGCTAACTTAACGTAACTATTCAGCAGTTATAGGTAAAAAGGGCTTTTGTTGAAAAG
>TARA_R110002050_G_scaffold274787_1_pt1 | contig 22886 bp, 20 predicted proteins | sample TARA_R110002050 | Tara Oceans TARA_R110002050 (sample SAMEA4396988) | marine metagenome | biome: Polar Biome; feature: [DCM] deep chlorophyll maximum layer (ENVO:01000326); material: water (ENVO:00002006), including particulate matter (ENVO:01000060) such as... | depth 25 m
TGTTTTAACTGGGTTTATTAGAGGAAAAGAATTGCATCAAATTTTTTCTCATGCAAGACTATTTGTTATGCCATCCTATCATGAGGGCTTACCCATTGCCTTACTTGAAGCCATGAGTTATAACCTTGATGTATTGGTAAGTGATATCCCAGCCAACTTAGAAGTTACATTAGGTGATAATTATTACTTTGAAGTTGGGAATATTGAAGCAATTAAATCTTCAATATTAAACACGCTAGAAACTTCAGAAAAGTCAATTGATTACTCTAAACTATTACATGACATTTATAATTGGGACATCATCGCAGAACAAACTATTGAGGTGTATAAAACCCTTCAGTCTTAAACTTCAAGAAGATCTAGCTGCCCAAGAATAAGTATAACTCTGTAAATTAAATCCTCAAAATCATCTTCTAATTCCTCATTTTCTTCTTTGTCTTGGTTGCGCTTAAGTTTCGCTAATAATTCTAACACTACCAATTCAAATGATTTAACAACTGCTATATCATCTCTATTTAATGCTTCATTATTCTTTTCTAATTCGTCAACTTCTGTTGTAAGTGTTGCAATAATATCGCTCATGTTTAATCTTTTATTATAATTTAATTTTTGTGTTGTTTTAGAATATTTGCACTAATAAATATCTGTTCTAATTCATTTGCGGTTTTAGAGAATTCTGAACTATTTGAACATCCATGACCTTCGCAATCTTCAATATAAAGCTCTTTTTTATCACTTTTTATAGCATTAAAAAACTTTTGAGCCCCTTCTTTTGGAGTTATAGAATCTAGTCTTTGTGTTCTTATAAAAAGTGGCTTATCAACTTTATCCGCAAAATTAAGGACATCAAAATACGATAATGTGTGCTTCAGTTCAAACAAGCCTATTTCATTTTTATAGGCGTGATTGATAAATGACATCATTGGCCACAATTTTTTATCATAACCATGAATATCTGTTAAAAAAGGAAATCCAACAATGCACATAGTAACTTTAGGATTTAAAGCGGTAGCTACAATCGACAAAGTTCCACCTTGTCCTCCTCCTGTAACTATTATATTTCCATCTCCTTTAGGATTCAGCGACATAAAATCTACAGCTCTTACAGCATCCATATAGGCTCCTCTATAAATATAGGTTTCTTTATGATTTAAACCATTAGTTAAGTAACCCTCAACCCCTATTTGTTCTGTACTTAAGCCTTGTCCTCTGATATCAACAGTCATATTAATGAAATTAGGGTCTTTTAAAAACCATTGATTCGGGATTTCATTACTATTACTACTGCCTTGTCCCAAACCTGAAAACCTAATCTTAATTGGAAACTCTCCATCTGATAATGGCTCAGATACCCAAGCATAAAATACAACATTGTCATAAGAATTCACCTTAAATAAACTCAACTTTTTATTGTCAACTATAGTATCTTTTATTGCTTCATAGTCAATAGTTAGACTCATATTGTTTAATGTTTCTTCCCAAAAAACATCAAAATCGCGAGGCTTAAGATCCGTTTCAGTACTGCACGATGTAACTAACATCACCACTAAAACTAATACAAAATTACTAAGTTTCATTATTCGTCCTTCTAAAATTTGTCATAAAAACTAAAGGCATAAATATACTATATAATTGTACCCCAAATTGCCTAGTTAAAATACATTCTGTGAATGCAAATGATACGATAATTACAAAAGTAATCATAGCAAATGTATTCTGCTTTCTTATTTCTTTAATTCCAAAAATGAAACAAATTGATAATACAATCAATCCAAAATAACCATTAGTCACAAAAAACTCGGCAATTTGACTATGCGGATTATATCCCTTAATCCCGTTGCTATTATCCTCAAAAAAATAAGGGTCTTTTTTAATTTTATAATAGTCTCCAATCCCCATGCCGAACGACATATCTCCTTCAGAATTTACTACTTTATATGCATTATTCCATAATTTTAATCTCGGAGAATTTTCATATTGAACACTAGTTTGAAACTTAGCAATTATATTTTTATTTAAAAAAAGAACGGAAATAAGACTCAGTAAGGCAGCAATAACTAGTGCTTTTTTAATTGAAAACCTTTTGATTAAATAAAAGACAATGATTAAAGCAAATAATAAATATACTAACCGAGAGGTGGCTAGGGCTATAGCAACGGTAAATAGAATAAATAAACTAATTTTTAAATATTTATATTTAATCATATCAAATTCAATAATTGATACCAATACTATTAATACAAACACTCCAAAATAAGGATGTTGAATTATGGTTATGAAAAAGATAAAGTCTGGGTCGAACAAAATATCTTCATTACGATAAATAAGCGCGTTATACAGCGTTTTTAATACTGCAACAATGGAAAAGGCGGTAAATACTTTTAAACCCGCTATAAGACTTTGTTTTTCCACTTTAGTAAATTGAAAGATAAAAGGAATTATTAATATCGGTAAACGCAACCATAGATATTTAAATCCAACTGAACTGTTTTCAGAATTAAATACTGAAATTAATGTTAATAGAAAAGGAGTAATTAAAAACGTATAAAAAACGAAATTGTGCTTATTTAAATTTAATTCAATTTTCTTAAATAAAATGCTGTAAATAACCATAGCAATTGCCAGTCCTAAAACAATGTTAGAAAGCGCAAATGAGAAATAAATTAATCCTAACGAAGAAAATAATAATACGTTAACCAGCGTACTTAAATCGTGATGTTTGCTTAAAGCTTTAAACATGTTTATAATTTTAACAAATTGTTATATACCATTAAAATTTTTTCTAAATGTATCTCTTCTGATAAATTTTTTTCGTAAAATTCTCTAACCTGCTTTTGTATAGGTAATACATCTAATTTATCTATTTCTAAAAGCTTGGTAATTACTTCTGATTTATTATTAAAATCTAAAAGAAATCCTGTTTTTTTATCTTCGATCAAGTCTATAAAACCACTATGATTAGATCCTATAACCGGAATACCTAAAGAAAAAGCTTCTATGATGGTCATTGGGCAATTTTCAAACCATTTTGAAGATTGAATAACAAATTTAGCTTGTTTTACAATAGTAAATAATTCGCTTTCAAATTTTGGACCTAAAAATGTAATATTAGAATGGCTTATTATTTTCTCTATTACAAGGTTTTCAATTGGTCCTTTTCCAACGATTAATAACTCTAATTCTATGTCTTTAAATATTTCTATAAGTTCTAATATTCCTTTTTCTTCAGAAATTCTTCCGTAGTATAAATAATAATTTTTATTGCTTTCAATACATTGCTTACTCGCCGTAACTTTTGTGAAATTTGGGATTACCTTAATTTCTTTATTAATTTTATTTTTAATTAAATCGGCTAAAAAATTACTCGGAGATATGTATTGGTCAACATATTTTTCATAATATCCTTTTGAATGATAATAAATACTTTCAACCGCACCAATAGTACTTTTCAATAAAGAATCATCAAAACAGCGATCTTTTATACAATTTACAAAGGAGCCCTGAACACATTTTGTACATACCTCATTTCTCTGAAAACTGTAAAGCCTATGGTAAGGACAAACCATTTGACTATCGTGTATAGTTTGTACAACCTTTATTCCTCGTTTTTTTATTTCAGGCAGAATACTGGGTGTTAACTGAAAATTATAATTATGAATGTGTACAATATCAGGTTGATATTCATCTAAAACTTTCGCTATTTTCAATCGATTGTTTCTTGAATAAATGGTATCTACAACAGAGCTTATTTTAGTTTTAAAATTTTGATTAGAATAGTCCACATTTGAGGGCTCCAGACCTGGAAAATCTTGCACAAGATTTTCATCATCTGCCATTCCCCATAATTTAACCTCTATATCTTGACCTACTAACAATTTAGAAAGTTGAAACATATAAGTTTCCGCACCACCTACAATTTTTAAATATTTATTTATTTGTAATACTTTCATAGACATATTTAATACCAAAAAGGCAAGAAAGAAGTATTTCACCAATTAAAAAGATGTAACAATACTCTAATATATCTGTTGGCTTTAAAACTAGATACATTACTAATTTAATTAAAAAGACTAAACCTAATAACACAAAATTTAGTTTGACTTTATTTTCATAATTATTCTTAGTAATATAATAAAAGTTAATCACTGCTGGTAATATTGCAATAATTAAAACATTTAATACAAATTGCCCTTCAATATATGCTATTGGAAACAAATACTTAAATATGTAAACAGATATTAAATTTGAGCAAACCACTGCTAATAATAATATTGGAATTATAAATTTAAACAATAAGTTTCTCTTTTCATAAAGTTTAATAAACTGAGAAGTTATTATTGAAAAAAAGAACAACTGAGCCACCATGTACATATTTAAACCTGAAGAAAAAATTGCTAAATCTTGCTTGTTGGAATAGCTTTCTAAAAAAAGAATATCTAACCTTGAAATACCAATAAACATTAAGTAATATAAGAGGTAAAATTTAGATTGATTTAAAGAAATTATTATATTCTTATAAATCATTTTTATACTGCCTAAACTCAAAGTCAACGAAAAAGTGGCATTTAAGAAATACTTATTTATAAAAAATGCAATGATACTGGCAAATAAATAAATAACTAGTACAAGGTTAAGGCTGAAGGCATAATATTCTCTAGTTAGATAAATGATTAGTAAAAAACCAAATCTAACTAAAGGCTCAGTAATAATACTAATAAGGTCTACCTTAATATATCCTAATCCTCTAGCTAGCATTTTTACTAGTGCAGATGAGGAAGAAAAATAGATTGTAAAAGAAAAAACTATCCCAGCAGTAAAAAGTTCAGGCTTATTTAGAATAAATAAAAGACCTAAAATAGATATTATAACGACTGATAGAAATAATCGACTTGTGAATAAAATATTTATACCACCTTTTTTGTTTTTTAAACTGCGATTGTATATTAGGCTGTTAATACCACCATCCATTAAAACTGAGGACCACAAAACTATAGCAACAATATAAGAATAATCCGCATAATCTTGAATTGGAAGAATTCTAACAAGAAGTAGCACATTTAAAAATGATACCGCTTTAGAAAAAACCTCAACAAAAGGAATTATTAATAATTTATTTTTCATGACGCTCATCTACAGTGTTAACAACTAATGCAAAATAAATGAACATTACAACACCTCTTTGTTGTGAAAAAATAGCATCACTTGTACTATCTACAAGTAATAAAAGTAGCCCTAAAATTATACTTAGAAAATAATAATATTTTTCGCTTTTTACATAGAACTTGATATTTGTTAGAAACAATTTAAAGTACTGATAAATTATACCAACCATACAAAGTAAGCCAAAATAACCAAATTGACCTAATACCATAGGCCAATATTGATCTGCTATAAAATTGGGATAAATTCTAGAAATGCCATAGACTTTACTAATTTTATATGAATCGTAAACCCAAGAGTAATAAACACCTGAATAATATGATGAATAGGTGCCAAACCCAGATCCTAACGGAAAAAAATCATTGCCAATAATAAAACTATAATACAGTACAATGGCCCTAGACCAAGCAGTATTTATAGATTTAAATGTAAAGTACATTTGAAAGGTATCCCAAAACAACCATAACATTATAAGCGCTAAACTAACAACAATCCATAAAAAATAGGCTTTAGGGATTTTGAATAATCGCTTTCCATAAAACATAAAAACTACTGTCAAAAATCCAAATCCGATATACTTAACTCTAAGTGATAGCATTCCTAGCAATAAGACAAAAACTAGAATGCTTTTTCTATCCTTATAATACTTGGGTAACAATGCTAAAAATATGAATGTAAATGCAAAGCCAAAACGAGAAGGATGTTTAAAAAACAATTGAAAAGAATAAACACCATACCTAGGTGGTTGTGGGAAAAATTTAAAAATAAAATCTAATACAATTATAAAGGATAAAATATAGAAAATGAGTTCAATATACTTTGTTATACTATTTAAAACTTTGTTTGAATTAAAATATTTAGACAACAACCTCACTCCTATATATGAAACGAAAGCTTTATTGAAAGTAACTAAATCTCCAAAAATAGCGGCACCACTAGTTTGATTTCCATTTTGATATGAGTGATAATTAGATAATAATCCAATTATAGTAATAATTCCTAAAAGCGATAATATATAATATTCGCTTCTATATAGTTTCATTCTCTGTTTTATAAAAATAAAATATAAAAGCACTAGTAATGAAAATAGGGCGAAAAGTTCATCTAAAAACCCTAGACTATTATCGAAAGCATCATACAAAAAAACCAATGAAAGAATAAGTAGAAATATACTTTGTTCTAAAATTGTAGAAAACTTAACTCTTAATCTCATTAAATATTCATCTAGTTTCTAATTGTATTATTGGCATTAATACTTTATTCAAAACAAAGTTTAGTTAGATTTTGTTTGGCCCAATTATTATTTATGCCATTTATGAATTAACCTTTTCATGATAGTTAGTTCTTAAAGCAAACATTATTAATATCCGCAAATATAATTATCTTTAAACGACACTCAAAGACACACACAAAGAGAATTATTTATTAAATAATGACACTACATTTTGATATTCTCTCAAATATGTGTCTGATATCGTAGACCAATCATATTTTGAGGATTTCTTTTTTAATCGCTGAGAAAAATCAGCTCCTATATTTGAATTTATAATATGATCAATCTTTTCTATCCATTCTTTAAGGTTTAAGGAATCCACAATAAAACTATCGTAATTATTTTCAAATAAATCCATTGACCCAGCATTTAAAGTTGTAATAACTGGCACTCCGAAGTGCATACATTCTAGATAGACCATTCCAAAAATCTCATAATTAGTTGGCATTAAAAATAGACTCGCTTTATCATATAAAAACTGCAACTGGTTTTGCTTAATCTTATTAAAATGCAAAACATTTTTACCTTTTTTACCAACAAATTCTTCTTCTAATTCGCCATTCCCTACACATACAAATATTATGTTTTCATTATTTTCATATGCTTTTGCTAATTCAAGAATAAAGTCCGGGTTTCTTCTTTTCTCTATTTTACCTATATATAGAATAATCTTTTTGGAAGCGTCTATATTCTCTAATTCCTTATCTGGAGTTACTTCCGAATTAATAATACTAGAATTAAAGCCAACCGGAATGACTTTAGTATTTTTAAAATTCAAATTATAAAGATAATTTTGTGCTGAAGTGGTTTTACAGATTGCTAATTGAATATTTTTTCGGAGTATAGGTAGTAAAATAAAGTTATATGTTCTTTGAATAATTTGCTTAATTAACCCAGAATGAGATTCATACATTCCTTGTAAAAGTACCACTGGTGTATTTAATTCTTTCGCATATTTTGAAATTAATACGGATTGTAGCATACTTTCTTCAGCTATTTGAATTAAATCATATTGCCCCTTTAATAGGTAAGAATTTATGTTTTTTAATAAACCTTGTTGTTTATAAAAACTAATTGTTGTGAGATAAATTATTCTTACATAATCATTAACATTAACAATTTCATTGCGGTTAGAAGCGTAGAAAATATCAATTAAAATTTCTTTTTTTGATAATTCTAATGCTAAACCGAGTTCTTGCGAATTATAGTGGGTTATTGATTGGTGAGATATTGAAGTTCTTACAATCGCAAGTTTCTTTAATAGTTTGTACATTTTGGCTACTTAAAATTTATTTGAAATACCATTACTTCTTTTTTTTGCTTAGATAATAGAGTTGTTTTAAACTTTAAATCTCTGTGTTCGATTATTAAATTCGTTATCTAATTTTCGTTATTAAAGTTAATCTTAGTTAAGATTTCGTATTGCTTTCTTTAAACGATCCCTCCATTGAGGTGTTTTTATTTTAAGAGTATGCTTTATTTTACTAGTATCTAAAACACTATACGCTGGGCGAAATGCTTTTGTCGGATAATCCTTAGTTTCTATTTTATTTAATTTAATTTTAGAATTGCTTATTCTAAAAATCTCTTTTGCAAAATCGTACCAACTAATAACTCCCTCATTACTGTAGTGATAAATTCCATACGATGTATTTTTGTTTTCAATTAAACGAAGTATAACCTTTGCTAAGTCTACAGCATAAGTTGGACTTCCTATTTGGTCGTTTACAACGCCTAATTCTTCCCTGTCGCTTGCCAAACGTAACATCGTTTTCAAGAAATTATTACCAAATTCAGAATACAACCAAGATGTTCTTATAATGAAATATTTTTTAAAGGTTTTAGAAATTATTTCTTCTCCCTCTAATTTGGTTTTTCCATAAATACCTAAAGGTTGTGTCTCTGAGTTTTCGGTATATGGCACAGACCCTTTTCCATCGAACACAAAATCTGTAGAAATATGAACTAAAGTTACCTGGTATTTAAGACATGCTTCAGCTAAATTTTTAGCCCCTATTACATTAGTTTTATAAGCTAATTCTGTTTCTGTTTCTGCATTATCTACATTTGTATATGCTGCGCAGTTTATACAATAGTCATATTGTTGAACACTAAAAGTAGACTCAACTTTAACTTTATTAGTAATATCTAATTCTGAGGATGCTTTAAAGTCAAATTCTAGGTTAGGATATTGATGTGCAACGCTCTTAATACATTGTGCTAATTGACCGTCCTTTCCAGTAACCAGTACTTTTAACATTTCTCTGCATTTTTAAATTGTGGTAATACTAAATCTTTATCTGATAGTATAAAATCAGAAACTGGTAATTGCCAATTAATATTCAAATCTTTATCGTTATAGATAACTCCTGCTTCAGATTCCTTATTGTAAAAATTATCACATTTATAACTAAAAATAGTTTCATCTTCTAGTACAATAAAGCCATGTGCAAAACCTCTAGGAATAAATAATTGTAATTTATTCTCTTCTGTTAGTTCTATTGAAAAATGTTCTCCAAAGGTTTTAGAATCTGGTCTAATATCAACCACAACGTCTAAGACACTGCCTTTAATAACCCTTACAAGTTTAGCCTGAGCATATTCACCTAATTGATAATGCAAACCTCTTAAAACCCCTTTATTAGATAGCGATTCGTTGTCTTGTACAAAATCAATGTCTAAATTTAATTTTGAATTAAATATTTTTTGATTGAAAGACTCAAAGAAATAGCCTCGCTTATCCTTAAAAACATTAGGTTGAATGATATAACACCCTTTTAATTTAGATTCATTTACAGTCATTCTATTCTGATACTAAGCTTAATAAATGTTTTCCATAGCCACTCTTGGTTAATGGCTCAACTACTTTTTTAAATTGATTTTTATCGATATAACCCATTTTATAAGCCGCTTCTTCAATGGCACCAATTTTTAATCCTTGTCGTTCTTCTATAACTTGAACAAATTGCGAAGCTTGCATAAGTGATTTAAAAGTTCCTGTATCTAACCAAGCTGTTCCTTTGTCCAAAACACTAACCTTTAAATTACCTTGCCTTAAATACGTCTTATTTATATCTGTAATTTCTAATTCTCCTCTTTTACTAGGCTTTATGTTTTTGGCGATTTCAACAACAGAATTATCATAAAAATAAATTCCAGGAACGGCATAGTTAGATTTTGGTGTTATAGGTTTTTCTTCGATTGAAATTGCAACATCATTTTCATCAAACTCTACAACGCCATAACGTTCTGGGTCATGAACATGATAAGCATAAATAATTCCGCCATTTGGATCGTTATTTTGTTGAAGTAAATCAGCTAAACCAGATCCATAGAAAATATTATCACCTAAAATTAAAGCTACTTTATCGTTACCTATAAATTCTTCTCCAATTATAAAGGCTTCAGCTAAACCATTTGGGGATTCTTGCACTGCGTATTGAAAGTTACAGCCATAACACTTTCCATCTCCTAATAATTTCTTAAATAAAGGTAAGTCTTGAGGTGTTGAAATAATTAAAATCTCCTTAATCCCAGACCACATCAATGTAGAAATTGGATAATAAATCATAGGTTTATCATAAATAGGCATTAATTGCTTACTTACTGCCAACGTTAAAGGATGTAATCTAGTACCTGATCCTCCTGCTAAGACTATTCCTTTCATACCTATTAATTTTTATACTTTTTTAAATACCATTCAATGGTCTTTACGATACCAGTTTCGAAGTTTTCCTCAGCTTGCCAACCGAGTTCATTTTCAATTTTAGACGCATCAATAGCATATCTAAAATCATGTCCTGGCCTATCTTTTACGAAAGTAATTTGTTCCGAATAAGGATTTGTATTTGGTGATAATTCATCTAATATATCACAGATTTTATGTGCTATATATAAATTATCACGTTCATTTTTTCCACCTATATTATAAGTTTCTCCTGCTTTTCCATTTTGAAATGCTAAGTCGATACCTTTACAATGATCTTCTACATATAGCCAGTCTCTAATGTTTTTTCCATCACCATATATTGGTATAAGCTCATTATTAATAGCTTTTCTAATAATAGTTGGAATAAGCTTCTCATCATGTTGTTTAGGACCATAGTTGTTGCTACAATTTGTGGTAACCACATTCATGCCATACGTATGGAAATAACTTCTCACAATAAAGTCTGATGACGCTTTTGAAGCACTGTAAGGGCTATTAGGCGCATAAGGTGTTTCTTCTATAAATAAACCTGTTTTACCTAAAGTTCCATAAACCTCATCTGTAGAAATATGTAGGAATCTGTTTTCCTCACAACCCTCTTTAACTAAAAAAGGAGCATCCATCCAATGATTCTTTGCCGTATTTAATAAATTAAATGTGCCATAAACATTTGTATTGATAAATGTATCTGGATTAGTAATAGAATTATCCACGTGAGACTCTGCTGCAAAATGAATAACACCAGAAAAATTATATTGGTCAAAAAGATTATTAACTAGTTCTTTATCACAAATATCTCCTTCAACAAATTTGTAGTTATTATTCGTCTCTAATTCCTTTAAATTTAAAAGATTACCAGCATAAGTAAGCTTATCTAAATTTACAATTTCTGTTTTATAATTGTAATTTAATATATGAGAAATATAATTAGACCCAATAAAACCGGCACCTCCCGTTATAAGGATTCTTTTATTCATAATTTTTTATGAACTTAAATACTTTTAACCCTAAAAAGATTATAAAAAATAAAATTAATGTCAGCACAGGAAATAATACAACAAAACGTTGCCCAATGCTCTTGTCCTTTTTACCTATTTTATCAAAAGATGATAAAACATCATAATATGTATTTTCTTCGGCAACGGTTTGATTCAATTTGTTCAGATTTCTCCTAATCTCTTGTTCTTTTAGAAACAAATCATATTCTTTTGTTGCTGTTTTTTCTTCTTGCACTGGTAAAGCACTACCTACATCAAGTGAAAACTTTGGATTTTTAGAATCATTTTTAATAGCTTCTAAATACGTTTTTTGAATACTATCAAGACGATTTAGTTGCGTTTGTAGTGATTCTCGTTCTATAAAGGCTAATGTATCTCTGATTTTTTTTTGATGCTCCGAAAAATCATTTACAAAAGTCTTTTTAAAACCCATTTGCAGTTGTTGAAAAATATCAATTTTTTGCGATTTAGCGGTAATTGCAAATATTCTTCCAGACATTAAATCTCGTTTCTCTAAATAATCTTTATAGTTAAGCTCATCTACCAGTGATGTATCAATTGACATAATATATTCATCATATTCTATAAATAAATCATTTTGAGTTTCAGGACCTGGCTCTAATTCAAAACCAACTAAATGACTAGCGTCTGTGCTATCAATTTCAAAAATATCAGATAACTCAGTGTAATTTTTTGATTTAATTAATTCATTAAAATAATCAATATTACTAGCGAGTTGATACTTTGAATCGAAATGAGGTTTTACAACCATATCGGAATAGTACACAGTTTCTCCAGACTTTTCAAATACATAACCTAATACAGCAGTAATAACAAGTGCTACTGCAACAATCTTAAAATTATCTACCAATGGTTTTAAAGCGTATATAATAGCTGAGAAAATCCCCTTGAATATGCTACCAATAAATGCAAACAGTTTTTCAAATAATCTACCAATAGCATTAAATAATTGCCCTAAATCAACCTCTTCACTTTGAGGTTGCTGTGGTAATTTTTCACTCATTTTTTATGAATTAAATATTTGTTCTAATATCTTTTTTGTAATAACGTAAGTTGGTTTTACACCAGATGTCCCTAATCCACCAGAGGCCAAAGTACTACCTGTTTCTAATGGGTTATCACTTGCATAATACGCATATCTTACTTTTACATCTTTATTAATACTGCCTCTTACTCGAGATGCTGCTTGTATTGCTTTTTGGTAATGTGCACCTTCCATTTCTAAGCCAATAACGTTCCAAGTTGAATTCTTAAAAAACTTCAATATCTCTTTATTTTGAAGCGAAGTACCTAATACTGTAACCATTGTGCCTTCGTAAACAGAAACGCCACAATCTAATAAATCATCTTTACTAAGTTCATTTTTAAAAGGATAATTATCCGCAGTACCCTCAAAAATATGTGCATTCGGAATCATTACATCACCTTTTCCGCCTTCTAAAATTCCGGCTTTTCCCATTATTGAAATAGACTTCACATCTAAATGAACATTCTTCCCATTAACTTTAATAGGTTTTAAAAATTCATCTAAAGTTTCATAAGCCTGCTCTCCAAAGGCATAATCCATAACAAAAATTACCACTTTGTTTTCTTTTACTTCTTCCAAATACTTAAATTCTGAATTAGAAAAGTCTATCTTGTCGGTATCAAAAATCTGAACATCAATATTGGTCCCAGAACTATCTTTTATTGGAATCATTCCACTTTGCAACGCTGATTTCTCTACTTTATTGCGTAAAGCCGAATTTTTAGAATCGCTTAAAGATTCATAAGTCTCAAAAATATCCTTTTTTGCATCTGCGCCTTTCAATGTTCCTTTTGCAAACAAAGAATTCATTACACTATGCATATTAGCACTAATGATGTGAATAGGTCGCTCTAACAATCCGTTTTTGTGTAATACTGATTTAATAGTATCAGCCCACATTTCGCCATGGATATGGTGGCCTAAGCGTTCCCTTAAAACCGGACTAAAAGTAATTGTGCGCTTATTGTTATTAATTGTTTCTTCAATCGCTAATTTACCTAACCAGTAAACAATGTGTAATAAACGCTCTGGTTGGGTATCGGTAGCAAATTTTGGATAAGCTTCCGTTAATTCATTAAACGTTCTACCTAAAATATTCGCTGTATGTGTAATTGCAATTTCGCGTTCTTTCTGTGTCAGTTTTTTAGTTGAAGAAACAGCATTTTCTAATTTCTGCCAATCTCTAACCGTTGTCCCTTCCTCATCAATAATGACGCGTTTACTAATTTTATGAGACTCAACAAACAAGAATGTAAGATGCGTTAAGATATCGTAAATCTCAGAACGACCTCTTGTAATTTCTATATTCATTTGCTCATCGTCAATACGATAGCAGTTACGTCTTCTTTTTGGTGGAATTATAGCTTTAAAATGCGAATTAGCATAGCCTTCATCACTAGTTAAGTTAATAAATGTACACTCTTCAATGCCTTGTGGTAAACGGTCTACAACATATAGTAACCCTTCTAATTCTGCTTTTTCCTCTCCAATTGAACCATAAATTTCTGGTCGTAAAAGCAATAATGCTTCTCTCAATGTTTCTCCAGAAACACCCATTGGTTTATAAAACCCACGATTAAAGAGGTGACGCATTGTAATATACATGCGTTCTATGGCACTAGAACTTTCTTGAGCTCTAGTTCTTTTATCTATTTTTTTCATTGTACTCATACGTTACTTTAACACACAAATATAGTTTTATTTAGTCAGATTAAGTTGGTGTAGACTGTCAGCTATTTTTCGGTCGTTAGATAGTCTCGGAATTTTATTTTGTCCACCTAACTTCCCTATTGATTTCATGTAAGATTGAAATCCATCTTTCTTTATTTTTGTAATCTTTAACGGCCTTAAAACTTTACCATCAATTAAGTCTAAATAATAAGAGTTTTGTTTTTTTAATGAGGTCTCTAAGGCTTCAAGTAATTCAGCTTCATTTTCTGGTTCATTTTCAAATTCAATTAACCATTCGTGGTATGGTAAGCCTTCTTCTGGGTTTATTTGAGGTGCAACCGTAAATTCGTTAACCGAAATAGAAGTGTTTTCAGTCGCTTCCTTTAAAGCCTGTTCTACTTCTTTCCCAATAACATGTTCACCAAAGGCTGAAATAAAATGCTTAATTCTTCCACTTACAATCACTCTATATGGTTTTAATGATGTAAACTGAACAGTGTCTCCTATATTGTATGCCCAAAGTCCGGCTGTAGTAGAAATAATCATTACATAATTTACGTCTAACTTTACATCTGCAATGGTGATTCGTTTTGAATTCTCTTCAAAGAAATGTTCTGCTTCAACGAACTCGTAAAAAATGCCAGAATTAAGCTGAAGTAACATGCCCTTTTCATCCTGTTTATCTTGAAATGCAAAAAATCCTTCACTAGCAGGATACAGTTCTATGCTATCTACTTTTCTTCCTATTAAATTTTCGAATTTGGCTCTATAAGGTTCATAATTTACACCTCCAAAAATGAAAAGGTTAAAATTCTTAAAAAGGTCACCAACGTTTTTACCAGACTTTTCAATCAGTTTTTCAAAATACATTTGCACCCAAGAAGGAATACCAGAAATTATGCTCATATCCTCATTTATGGTTTCATCTACAATGGCTTCAACCTTAGTTTCCCAATCATCAATGCAATTTGTTTCAAGACTTGGTAATCGGTTTTTCTGAAGATATTTAGGAACATAATGTGCTACAATACCTGAAAGTCTACCTAATTTAATACCATTCTTTTCTTCTAAAATAGGGCTCCCTTGAAGAAAAATCATTTTACCATCTACGAACTTTGCATTTCCTGTTTCGTTAATATAAAGTAGAATCGCATTTCTAGCCGCTTCTATGTGTGTTGGCATGCTTTCCTTAGTAATAGGAATGTATTTTGCGCCAGAAGTTGTACCAGAGGTTTTAGCGAAGTAAATTGGTTTCCCTTTCCAGAGAATATCTTCTTCACCTGCAACAACACGTTCTACATATGGTTTTAATTCTTCGTAATCTCTTATGGGAACATTATTCTGAAATTCTTTAAAAGAGGATATAGAACTAAAATTATGGTCTTTACCAAATGCTGTATGGTTAGCTTCAGAAACTAAATTATCAAAAACCTTTTGTTGGGTCTCAACCGGATTGGATGACCATTTTTTAATTCGTTTTGCAATATATTTTGCAAATGGTTTTGAAAGAGCGGCTTTAATTGATGGCATTATTCAAAATCTATAAAATTAGTTGGGTTTACAGGATAACCTTTACTCCATAATTCAAAATGAAGATGTGGTCCTGTGGTTAGTTCACCACTATCACCAGACATGGCAATAACTTCACCAGACTTCACTAAATCTCCTTGTGACTTTGTGATTGCTGCATTGTGTTTGTAAACAGAAATTAACTCTCTGTTATGTTCTATAATGACTACGTAACCAGTTTCTACAGTCCATTCTGCAAAAATCACGGTTCCGTCTGCTGTTGCTTTAACTGGTGTGTTTTCTGGAACAACGATATCTACAGCAAAATGCTTCTCTTCTAAATTGTAACTTTCTGAAATAGTACCATTTACAGGTGGAAAAAGCACATAACTAGAATGGTCACCTGCAATTTCAAATAAATTGTATTTATCTTCTTTACCAACTTTTTCTCTTAATAATGAATCTTCACGACTCGTTGGTACTTGTAAAATATCGAGGTCATTTTTAGCTGCTTCTATTAAAGAATCTCTATTAAAATCTAGCGTAGAAACATCTCCTGTTAGTACTTTTCTAATAGATGCAAAATACAATTTATCGACTTCTAATTTCTGAACTAAAGAGTCTGTTTTATAATTTAACAACGTAGCTTCTTTTTTCAGTTTTGCAGAAGAATAACCAGGAATATACTCTCTTAATGGCGTAAATGCAATCAGTAGAACAGTAAGAAAAACAAGTGAAATAGCAGAAATTGACGTCAAAATAAAAACATTGAGACGCGTTAACTTAATTGCAAAGCGCTCTTCAAAAGTATCTTCGTTTAAGATGACTAAACGATACTTATGAAGCAGCTTTTTAGCTAATTTCTTTTCCTTTTTTTTCTTTTTTGCCATTAAAACAAAATTAGTTAAAATACTCAAATAGCACCATTATAAAGTCCTAAAGTTGCTATTACAACGCTATAATTAAACTATAATTACTAACTTTGCAATCTAAATTAAAAGTTATGAGTTTAAACATTGTCCCATTAATGATTGGATGGCCTCAAGTAATTCTTATTGCTGTTGTTGTTTTATTGCTATTTGGTGGTAAAAAGATTCCAGAATTAATGAAAGGATTAGGAAGCGGTTTAAAAGAATTTAAAAACGCTAACAAAGATGATTCTGTTGACGCTAAAGAGAAAGAATAGCAAATAAACAACGGGAAAACCCATTGTATAAAAAAGGTCTTCTAAAACAATTGTTTTAGAAGACCTTTTTTTGTCTCATAATACGACTTAATAGCGATTATTTAATCACAATCGATTTAATAATCGCCTCTAATTCAAAAATATAGTCTCTCTTTGGTAATGATGGCGCATAAACATAGCCATCTGCTACTAAATATCTGTTGTTAATTTTATCTTCTATAGCATATGTTATAAATGGTCCACCCATACTGTAACCTTGCATATCCCACATTCCTCTTACTTCGTAAGCTGGTTTGTTATCTATGATTGCATTAAATAAAGATGGCGCATAAGCTTCTTCAACAGCCATATAAATACCATCTTCACCAAGAATCTTAGCTTTAGTAATATTATTACGCATTTTTACAATATCTACAATTGTACTATCACCTTTAGAAATCGTTTCCATTGGCACTTCGTAAAGCATTAAATCAATAGTCTTTGTATTTGATAAACTTTTTCTAATCCAGAAGAAATCGTCTTCAGCTTTACCAATTCTATAAGCAGAAGGCATATCTATTGTAATACCCAACTTATCCTCCATTGCTTTATCATCTAATAATGAAAGGTTGATCCTTCTTAGATTCTCCTTAACTTCTTCCTTATTAAAAGCATCAATAATTTTATCTCTATTTTCAGTTAATTGTGCAATGATATCTTTATCCGTTTTACCTCCTACAATTACAACAGTTTGCGGTTTAGCAAAAGCTTCGTGTACTATTTTAGTCGTTGCTTCTACGTTGCCTTTTTCTATTTTTAACACTATTCTACTCCTAGCCGCAAAACCATCGAAAACTTGTGGCGGAATTTGTCTCACATTATACATTGGCTCTTCTGTTGGTAAACCATTTAATGGTGCTGCGAAAATCTTTCGGATATTTTCTCCAACATTATCTTCCCATAATATGTTATCTACAACAACTGAAATTGAATTAAGATTACCATTAGAATCTGGTAAATAAATCTTATTCTCGTCCTTCTTAGTTGTTTCGCCACAAGACAATAACAACGCACAAAATAATACAGTATAAAACGCTCTCATAAATTTAAAATTTTGTTGATTTATCTATTTTGAAACAATTAATGTTGTTCCTATTTTGAGTTTATTACTACTAATATCGTTCCAATCTTTAATATTTTGAACAGAAACTCCAGGAAATTTTTGGGCAATGGTCCAAAGCGAATCTCCAGAGCTCACAATATAGGTTTGTTTTCCTTCGGTATTAATTACTTTTTTGGGAGGTTTAGACTGGCTAACTGCTCCATGATTTCTTGGGTAAATTGTTAAACGCTGTCCTATTTTAAGGTTATTACTTCTTAAACCATTCCATTGTTTTAACTGACTTACTCTTACACCATGATTTCTAGCAATTTTACCTAAGTAATCACCATTTGCTACCCTATACCTAATTTTCGTATCTGAACTAATAACTTCTGGTAAAGGTTTTTCACGCTGGTTAAACTCGGCATTAGCAAACTCATAAATACGATCTTCGTTTGTTACAAATTTACCAATAGCTTCACGAGGTAACCGTAATGAATACGTTTTGCCTTCAACCTTTGGAATTATATCTAATTTATAAGATGGATTTAAAAACTGTAATTCTTCAATTTTAATTCCTGTAGCTTCAGCAATGTGGTCTAAAGAAATCATTTGCTTTACATGAACAGTATCGGTTTGAATCAATTGAAAAGGTGGACGTTCAGGTTTAAAACCATGCTCTTCAGCATATTCAAAAATATACATCGTCGCTAAAAATGCAGGAACATAACCAGCCGTTTCTCTAGGTAAATTACTTCTTATATTCCAATAATTCTTAGAACCGCCAGATCGTCTAATCGCTTTATTTACGTTTCCTGGACCCGAATTATAAGCTGCTAAAGCCAAATCCCAATCACCAAAAATGCGATACATTCTTCCTAAGTACTCTGCTGCAGCTGTAGTAGATTTTATTGGGTCACTGCGATCATCTACATAACTACTTACGTCCAAATCGTGCTCTTTACCAGTGCCATACATAAATTGCCAAATACCAGTTGCACCAACTCTAGAGCGTGCTCTTGGTTTTAAGGCAGATTCTACAATCGCTAAATATTTCATTTCTAATGGAATATCATGATTGTCAAATTCTTGCTCGAACATTGGAAAATAAAAATGGCTTAATCCCATTAAACGTTCCATTGATGTGCGTCTATGTTTTAAATACCCTTTTATAACACTTTCTAAAGACGTGTTGTATTCTACATTAAAAGGTGTTCTGGCATTAAGTCTTGCAAGCCTTGCTTTTAATGTATCCGTAGAAAGCTCAGGATAATAAACTGGCGCATAATCTAACTCGGTTACCGATTTGTAAATAGTATCATAAAGTGAATTACTATAAAGTTCCTCTAGCCACTTTGCATCTAGTTCCGCAGCTTGTGGTAGGTCCTTTAAACTCTTAACACCTGACGTGTCTACTTTGGCTTGTATTTTTTTTCCTGTTGAAAAAAGCTTACCGTCTAAAACTTCGCCTTTAGTTGAATCAACTTGAGAGGAATTATTAGAAATGCTATCTGATTTAGTTTGAGAAAACCCACTAAATATAGACAAGCAAAGACAGGCCAATAAAAACGTTTTTAATGTCATGGTTTACAAATTGATTCTTAGTAATCAACGTTATATAAACGTTGGAATCTTTAAAAATAGTGTTTTTTTGCTATTAATCTAATATAGCAGCAATTCCTGGTAAAGTTTTACCTTCTAAGCTTTCTAACATTGCACCACCACCTGTACTTACGTAACTTACTTTATTTTCAAAACCAAATTGTTTCACAGCAGCAACAGAATCACCTCCACCAACTAAAGAAAATGCTCCGTTTTTAGTAGCATTTGCTATAGAGTTTCCAAGTTCAATTGTACCATTTGCAAAACTTTCCATTTCAAAAACTCCTAAAGGACCGTTCCATAGAATCGTTTTACATTGGTTAACAACGGCATCAAAGTTTGCTATAGATTTTGGACCAGCATCCAAACCTTGCCATCCATCAGGAATATGCATAACATCACAAACTTTCGTATTTGCATCGTTACTAAAAGCATCAGCAGCAATAACATCTACAGGTATATGTATTTGTACACCTTTCGCTTTGGCTTGCTTTAAGATATCTAAAGCTAATTCCATCTTATCATCTTCGCAAATAGAATCTCCAATACTTCCACCTTGTGCTTTAATGAAGGTAAATGTCATTCCTCCTCCAATAATTAAATGATCTACTTTATCTAAAATATTCTCAATAACCGTAATTTTTGAAGATACTTTTGCACCACCAAGAACAGCTAAGACCGGTTTTTCACCGTCTTCCATCACCTTTTTGATACTATCAATTTCTTTAGCTAATAAAAGTCCAAAACATTTGTGTTCTGGGAAAAATTGAGCCACAATTGTTGTAGATGCATGTGCTCTATGTGCTGTACCAAAAGCATCATTTACATAAATATCTCCTAATTTAGATAATTGTTCTGCAAAGGCTTTATCGCCTTGTTTTTCTTCTTCATGAAAACGTAAATTTTCAAGCAATAAAATCTCTCCTGGCTGTAAGGCATTAGCCATTTCTTCTGCTTCAGCGCCTACACAATCACCTGCAAATTTAACTTCTACACCTAAAATGTCTTCAATCTTATTTACAATATGCTTTAAAGAGTACTCATCTTGTACTCCTTTTGGCCTTCCTAAATGCGACATTAAAACACAGCTTCCACCATCTTCTAAAATTTTAATAATTGTTGGTTTTGCAGATACAATTCTTGTTGCGTCTGTTACTTCAAAACTATCATTTAATGGTACATTAAAATCTACTCGAATTAATGCTCTTTTATTTTTAAAATTGAAATCGTTTAATGTCTTCATGAGAATATAAATAAGATGTGAAAATATTTTATTTTGAATAACAAATATAAAGATTAGTAAGTTATAAAATATACTTTAATGAATCACTTTTTAATAATCGCATGCCTTTATTTACGATAACCTTTTCGCTTATCTACAATATATATATTTTAGATTCAAATAATATAATTGAAGTATAATTTTAATTCTCTAGTTTGAAAATAATGATGAACTCGAATTAAAAATTAAAGAATAGATTAATAAAAAAAACATAGTTTTGCTTTATGCAATTTTCTGAAGTTTTAGGTCAAAAACATATTAAAAAACACCTTACCACAAGTGTTGATGCTGGTAGAATAGCACATGCACAATTATTTGTTGGTCCTGAGGGTTCTGGTACACTACCAATGGCATTGGCTTATGCCCAATACATTTTATGTAGCAACGTAAATGGTGAAAATACAGGCGGAAAGGATTCTTGTAATATAAAATTTAAGAATTTTTCGCACCCAGATTTACATTTTGCATTTCCGGTAACCACAAGTGATAAAGTAAAAAGTAAACCTGTTTCTAGTTTCTACTTAGAAGAATGGCGACAACTTTTAAACCAACAACCTTACGGAAACTTATTTGATTGGTACAAAATGCTCGGTGTTGATAATAAACAAGGGCAAATTGGTGTTGAAGAGGCCTTACAAATTGTAAAATCACTAACTCTTAAATCTTACGAAGGTGGTTACAAAGTAATGCTCATTTGGATGGCTGAAAAAATGAATACAGCAAGTGCCAACAAACTTTTGAAATTAATTGAAGAGCCACCAGAAAAAACGATATTCATACTTATTGCCGAAGACGAAGAGCAGATTATAAATACCATCCGTTCGCGTTGCCAGATATTACATTTTCCGCCACTTGCAGAAGAAGCTATTTCTGAAGCTTTGATTAAAAACTATCAGATTGAACAATCGGTAGCTACTAAAATTGCCCATCAGGCTAACGGAAATTACAACAAAGCTTGTGACCTTATTTATCACGATAGTGAAGATATACAGTTCGAAAAATGGTTTGTTATATGGATTAGATCAGCCTTTAAAGCTAAAGGTAACAAAGCTGCAATTCATGATTTAATTTCATGGTCAGAAGAAATTGCCAAAACAGGTCGAGAAACTCAGAAGAAATTTCTTAATTTCTGTCTAGATTACTTTAGACAAGCTTTACTTCTTAATTATCAAGCAAATGAATTGGTTTATTTAGAGCCAAAGTCAAACGATTTTAAGCTCGAAAAGTTTGCTCCTTTTGTACATAACTCTAATATTATGGAAATTTCAGAAGAACTTCAAGATGCCATATATCATATAGAGCGTAATGGTAATTCTAAGATTGTTCTCACTGATTTATCCATAAAGCTAACGAGATTATTGCATAAGAAATCAGAATAGTCTACAAATTATTTTTTTGAGTTTTAAAAAATAATTGAGAAATAGGAATGAACATTAACCCGCAAACGACTAGCGTAAAAAAAGCGTTTTTTAGTCCAAATGCATGCGATAAATAACCAATAAGTGGTGGTCCAATAAACATACCTACAATAGCATAAGTCCCAATAATAGAAATAGCCATTCCTGCAGAGTATTTTTTTGATTTACCGGCTAAAATATAGGTCATTGGAAAAATGGAAGAAACACCTATTCCTACTAAGCAGAATCCAATTAATGCCGTCCAAAATTGCGGAAATAAAATAGTTGTTAATGTACCTGTTGAAATCAACAAACCACTAATAATATATAGTTTTGGCATGCCAATTTTATCTAACACTTTATCTAGAAAAAACCGCGATGTTGCCATAAAAATCATAAACAATAAATAACCATATGTAAAGACCTCTTCTTTTACTACCTCTTTAAAATAGATGCCACTCCAATCAAACATACCACCTTCGCATATCGCAGCAAAAAAGATAAGTAAACCTAAATAAAATATAAAAGGATCTGGTTTGCCAATAATGAGCTTATTTCCAGTTGTAGACTTGTCTTTTGTTAGTGAATATTTATAAGCAATTATAGTCGCTAAGATTGTTATTAGAGCAATAGCTAAAAAGTGATTTTGAATAGTAACGTTAAACCTTACCATAAACGTAGAAAAAACTACACCTAGAACTCCTCCAAGACTCCATACACCATGAAAAGAACCAATAATTTTTTTCTCATACAGTGCTTGCAACGTAATAGACTGAGCGTTCATTGCTATATTTAATACTCGCATACAAATAGAAAATAGAGCTAATACAATTATTAATAAAACGGAAGTCTTAACTAAACTAATTCCCAATAATGCGAAGGAGAAAAAAAGGAAAGAAACCAGGAGTAAATCTCTATTGTTAAACTTAGAAATTAACCAACCAGACGTTACTGTGCCAATTAAAGCTGC
>TARA_R110002050_G_scaffold116852_3_pt1 | contig 22713 bp, 14 predicted proteins | sample TARA_R110002050 | Tara Oceans TARA_R110002050 (sample SAMEA4396988) | marine metagenome | biome: Polar Biome; feature: [DCM] deep chlorophyll maximum layer (ENVO:01000326); material: water (ENVO:00002006), including particulate matter (ENVO:01000060) such as... | depth 25 m
TCAACATCTATAAATTGGCGATTACACTCAAGCTTAGCGCTGTAAATTAGATTATATTTGCAATTGCCTTTTAAAGCCGAGTACTATTCTTGGTTTTAAACTGTACCATTATTACCGTTACCGCTATGAAAAACATTAGAAATTTCTGCATTATTGCGCATATTGACCATGGTAAAAGCACCTTGGCCGACCGACTGCTAGAGTTTACAGGTTCGGTTACCGACCGAGAGAAAAAGGAGCAATTATTAGATAGTATGGATCTTGAAAGAGAGCGTGGTATAACTATAAAAAGTCATGCCATACAGATGGACTACACCTATAAGGGCGAACATTATATTCTAAACCTTATCGACACTCCTGGGCACGTAGATTTTTCATATGAGGTTTCTAGATCTATTGCGGCCTGTGAAGGTGCTTTATTGGTCGTAGATGCGGCACAAAGTATACAAGCACAAACGATTTCTAATCTTTACTTGGCTTTAGAGAATGACCTTGAGATTATACCTGTTTTAAATAAAGTTGATTTACCAAGTGCCAGCCCAGAAGAAGTTACCGATGATATTGTTGATCTATTAGGTTGTAAAGCAGAAGAGGTAATACCTGCAAGTGCAAAAACAGGTATTGGTATTGAAGAAATTTTAAGTGCAATTATTGAGCGAATTCCTGCTCCGAAAGGAAACCCTGATGAATCGTTACAAGCCCTTGTTTTTGACTCTGTTTACAATCCCTTTAGAGGAGTAGAAACATATTTTAGAGTGGTAAACGGTTCTATTAAAAAAGGACAAAAGATAAAATTCGTAGCTACAGACAAAAGCTATTTTGCAGACGAGGTGGGTACGCTTAAACTGGTACAACATCCGAAAAAAGAAATAAAAGCAGGTGATGTAGGATATTTAATTACAGGTATTAAAGATGCACGTGAAGTAAAGGTTGGTGATACGATTACCGATTCTGCTAATCCTACAAAAAACCCTATTGCAGGTTTTGAAGATGTAAAGCCAATGGTATTTGCAGGTATTTACCCTGTAGACACCGAAGATTTTGAAGAATTAAGGTCTTCAATGGAAAAATTACAATTGAACGATGCCTCTTTAGTATTCGCTGCTGAAAGTAGTGCTGCACTAGGTTTTGGATTTCGTTGTGGATTCTTGGGTATGCTTCATATGGAAATCATTCAAGAACGTTTAGAACGTGAGTTTGATATGACCGTGATTACTACGGTACCAAACGTAAGCTACCATGCCTTTACACGAAAAGACCCAAATGTTCCTATGATCGTAAACAATCCTAGTGATTTACCAGACCCATCGACTATAGACCGTGTTGAAGAACCTTATATTAAAGCTACCATAATTACCAAAGCTGATTTTGTTGGTAATGTTATGTCGCTTTGTATTGAAAAAAGAGGGCAGATTACTAATCAAACCTATTTAACCACAGAGCGTGTAGAGCTTAACTTTGATATGCCGCTTGCAGAAATTGTTTTTGACTTCTATGACCGCTTAAAAACAGTATCTAAGGGATATGCTTCTTTCGATTACACACCTATTGGTATGAGAGAATCTAAATTAGTGCGTGTCGATATATTATTAAATGCACAAACCGTAGATGCGCTTTCAGCATTAATACATTTTGACAATGCTACCACTATCGGTAAAAAAATGTGTGAAAAGTTAAAAGAACTTATACCAAGACAACAATTCGACATTCCCATTCAAGCCGCTATAGGTTCTAAGATTATTTCTAGAGAAACTATTAAAGCATTGCGTAAAGATGTAACCGCCAAATGTTATGGTGGTGATATCTCACGTAAAAGGAAGCTTTTGGAAAAACAGAAGAAAGGTAAAAAGCGTATGCGTCAAGTTGGTAATGTAGAAATACCACAAGAGGCATTTATGGCAGTACTTAAACTGAACGATTAAGTAGTTTCTTTAACGACTTCTTTTTCTTGATTTTCAGACGGGAATATTTTACCCAAATAGACTAATTTGTAGCCTTCCTTAATATCTGTAAAATCTTTGCTGAAGGCTGTGATTATTTCTATATCCCCATCAGGATCTTTAAGAAATAAAGGTACAATATCAGCGTCCGCTTTGGTGATTTCTATCAAGCCTTCGTAATGTTCCGTATCATGAAGTTCAATTTCATGTATTGCCGGATACTTTCTAGATGCTTCGGTAAGTTTTATAAAATCATCTGTATGGGAAAACAATCCTTCTTTTGGATTGTTTTCTGGGTCTCCCATTTCATCTGCATCGACTAACCTAAAAGAACCGTTTTCACCGAATATATCTTGAAACTTGTTGATAGCGTATTTATTGATATCAGAGTTACCGGTCAATGCCATCATATACCCAATATCGTTAAGCTCTATATTATCTGTTAAACTATCAGAATAAATGTTGGCAGATATAGCTTCCAATCCTAATTTATTGGCCTTGTCAATGTTTGATTGATTATTATCTATCAATACCACATGCCTATCGTTCTGATGTAAATAGGTACCTATTAACCTTGATGCTTTTGATGCACCCAAAATCAATATACCTTCTGATTTTTTAAGAAAGACCCCTATTAATTTTGCAAACAATCGGGCAGTTGTAGCATTCAACAAAACGGTTCCTAAAACAATCATAAATACCAATGGCGTAATATATTCAGCACCTGGCTCTCCTTTAGATAATAGTTTAGACCCAAAAAGTGAAGCGATACCCGCTGCAACAATACCTCTAGGGCCTACCCAGCTAATAAATAGTTTTTCGTTAAGTTTTAAATTGGAGCCAATAGAACTAAGAAAAACACCAAGTGGCCTAATTAACAATACAATAGATAAAAATAATACTATCGTTTTCCAGGTATATATTAATTCTAGATCTGCAATATTGATATTGGCCGCTAGCAAAATGAATAAAATGGAAATTAAAAGAATACTCAATGATTCCTTGAAATAGAGTAGCTCTTTAATATTAGGCAAATTAGTGTTTCCCATAACCATACCCATGACCACAACAGCCAATAAGCCCGATTCATGAGCAAAAACATCTGACATTACAAAAACGCCCAACACGACAGAAAGTGTAACAACATTCAGTAAATAGTGTGGTATAAAATTCTTCTTAATCAAAAAAGTAAGCGCATGGGCAAATGTAAAGCCAAAGGTAAAACCGAATAATAAGATTTTACCGAACTCCACTAAAGCGGTCATTGTATATGCCTGACCCTCGCCTACACTAATAAATTCATATACCAATACGGCTGCCAATGCACCGATAGGGTCGATAAGAATACCTTCCCATTTCAAAATTGCGGATATATCTTTTTTAAGCGGAATGTTTCTTAATATAGGAGTAATAACCGTTGGGCCTGTTACAATAATTAAAGCAGAGAATAAAAAACATAACTGCCATGAAAGGCCAAATAGAAAATATGCCGCTAAAGCCGCCCCAAAAAAAGTAGTAACGCTCCCTAAAGTGATTAATTTAGTAATCACTGGGCCAATGCTTTTTATCTCAGAACGCTTAAGGGTAAGTCCGCCTTCAAAAAGTATAATACTTATTGCAAGAGAAACAAAATAATATAAACCCTCACCGGGGAAAAGTCCTTCATCCCCATTCCAGATCGGTTCTATTAATTTAGATCCATCGGCAGTATATAGCGTAGATATTGGCCCGACCAATAAGCCGATAAGAATTAAAGGTAAAATAGCGGGTAATTTTAAACGCCAAGCTACCCATTGAGCAAGTATCCCCAATATAATGATTCCTGCAAGCTCTAACATATTATTTATTTTGGATAAAAATAACAATTATAGCGTACTAATTACCATAAAAACTATACCTAAACAGAGCATTTTTAATCACCCGTATTATGTAGGCAGTTTTCCTTCTTATAATTAAGCCTTATCTTGGATGGCACAACCAATTAATCAAAACCTTATCAAGTTATATTCATCAATTTTATTCGGCTTTGCCTTTTCACCTTCTCTTAAGGTGAATATTTTAGAATCTACGCGCATTGCCCATTTCCTGAAATGCAAATTAATTTTATTACATGTAGGCAAATACACTCCTGAAAAATCAAGTCAAATCAATACCATTGTTTCACAAACGGAACGTTCAAACCTTTCTATTGACATACTTTGGAAAGAAGGAAATCCTGAGTCCGTCATAACAAAAGCTTGTTTGGATTTGAATATTGACTTGTTAATTCTGGGTGCACTGCAGCACGAGAATAGATTTCAATTTTATGTGGGATCGATTGCTAGAAAGCTAACGCGCAAAGTAAACTGTTCAGTGTTATTATTAATAAAACCATCAGAAACACGAGTACCTTGTAAGCATGTTGTGGTCAATGGGCTAGATGCTCCAGACACCCCAATGGCCATTGAACATGCTTTTTATTTTTCTAGTTTACTTGGCGCACAACAAATTACCATAGTTGAAGAAATTTTACCAAAGGAGATACATGTTACTGTTGAAGATGACCGTTCATTAAAAAAGGCGAATATTATTAAACAACGATTAAGGCATAGAGAAGAATCTAGGGTAAAAAATATTGTTTCCAACTTACCTAAAAATATCACTCAAAATATAAATGTTAAAACGCAAAGTATATTTGGAAAAAGAGGGTATTCAATTGGGCATTATGCCGAAATAGCCAGAGCTGATCTTTTAGTAATGAATGCCCCTATTAAAACTAGTATTTGGGACCGAATTTTTCCACATGACATAGAATACATTTTATCTGATTTACCAACCGATTTATTAATTGTTAGAAAATAGATTTGACAGCCAAAAAAAAGAAAACCTCAACATTCATTGGTTCACTTCCCAAGAATTTATTCTCTGGTTTTGTGGTGTCTCTTATTGCACTACCCTTAGGTCTTGGGTTAGCCTTGGCAAGTGAGGCGCCTCCAATTTCCGGTATTATTGCCGCTGTCGTTGGTGGAATTGTAGTTTCTCTTTTAGGGGGTTCTAATGTAACTATTACCGGACCTGGAAATGGTTTAGTAATCGTTCTATTAGGCGCTATAACAACTTTAGGGGGTGGTGACTTATATGAGGGATATTTATTTACGCTTGCAGCAATTGTTTTTTCTGGTATTCTCATGCTTATTCTTGGGTTTCTAAAGATGGGTAGGTTGGCAGATTTCTTCCCCGCATCTGCTATTGAAGGCATGTTAGCTGCTATAGGACTGGGTATTCTCGCTAAACAATTTCATATTATGATTGGTCATAATAATGAACATGGCAGTATAGTTCATTTGCTTGTACAGATACCTGAAGGCATACTAAGCTTATATGAAAATTACCATATAGAGGAACTAATTGCAGCAATTATTGGTTTAGTTGCACTAGTTATCATGGCAAATTATTCTAAAATAAGGAATAAGTACTTACACCTGATTCCTGCGCCCATGTGGATTTTAATTTTATCGGTAAGCTTAAGTTATATTTTTGTTTCGCTAAACCTTCCATATCCCTTAAAAGATAAATTTTTAGTAAATATCCCCGATAATGTTCTCTCCAATTTAGCCTTTCCCAATTTTTCAAAAGCGTTGGAGCTAGATTTTATAATGACTGTTTTAGCGATTACTCTAATCGCAAGTATAGAATCATTGTTAAGCATTAAAGCCGTAGATAAACTTGATCCACATCGGAGAAGATCTAATGTAAATAAAGACCTAAAAGCCCTTGGTTTAGCTACTAGCCTAAGTGGTTTAGTGGGTGGGTTAAATGTGGTGACCGTTATTGCAAGAAGTTCTGTTAACGTGAACAATAGTGCGACCAATAAATCTGCTAATTTTTTCCATGCCCTTTTTCTTATCATATTCGTGCTTCTTTTTCAAGATCAATTGAGACGAATACCTTTAGCGGCTTTAGCGGCAATTCTTGTATATACAGGTTATAAGCTCGCAACACCAAAAAATTTTTCGAAGATTGCACAAATAGGAAAGGAACAGATACTGATTTTTTTAGCAACCCTATTAACAACCTTATTTACCAATCTTATTACTGGTATAGCCATGGGTATCTTAGTGACCTTTTTAATTCACGTAGTATTGAATAAGAGTATCTCATTGTTCGTAAATCATTTGGTCAAGCCTAACATTTTAATGTTTAAAGAGAAAGATGCGGGTAATTATTACATCAGTGTCAAGTACTTTGTTAGTTTTCTAAACTTTTATAGGCTCAAGAATAAGTTAGATATTATTCCCGAAAATGAAAATGTAATTCTTGATTTTTCATTATGTAGTTTTGTAGACCACACCGTAATGGAGGGTTTAGAAAACTATGTTGATACCTTTTCAAAGAAAGATGGAAGTATTGAAATTATTGGGCTCGACAAACATGGTGCAGATTCAAAACATCCATTTGCTATTCGAAAGTTATTGCCTTTGACCAAACTTGGTCCAATTGAAAAGTATTTTACAAAAAGACAAGGTCTTTTAAAGTCTATGGCAAAAGAGTATAAATGGTCTTATGCTCCCAATAGATCAAAGAAAACCAAATTTCTAAATAAGTTCATATTTTTTAGAACTCGAAAAGTGCCTTTTTTTTACAACAGCTTATATAATGAAACGAAAACATTTCATCTATTTGATATCGAGTTTAGTGAAGGGGAATTCATTGCGCGAGAAGTTGTAAAGACAACAATATTGCATATTAAAGTAATGCGACCCATACCTGTATTTACTTTGGATAAAGAAGGCCTTTTAGATTTTATCTATAGTACGGCAGGCTTTAAAGACATTCAATTAGAAAACCATCCAGATTTTAACAAGCGCTTTTTCTTAAGTGGTGAAGATCAAGATGAAATACAAAATTTGTTTACTGACGAATTGATCCTGTTTTTAGAAAGTAATCCGTATTATCACATTGAAACCAATGGAGATTCTATTTTGATCATGAAAAAAGAAAGATTGTTAAGTGTTAAGGAAATTAAAGCCATGCTCTATTTTGGCAAACAATTAAACCTATTGCTAACACAAAGCATCACTGTTTAATTTTCTCATCAAAATATTTTCTAGGTTAATACTAATCAAAAAAAGGTGTTTAAAATAACGAATTGTTTTGCAATAGCAATTAATTAAGAATCACAACAACAAATACATAATTAACCTATTTTTTCATACATAACTTACTAGTACACAATAATCAAGTATATTTCTTACACGCGAACTTAATCTTACAAAAGTTGAAGGAAATGCCCAATTTTACAAATGTCTTTTCTAACTTTGCCTAAAGTTTTCAAAATTCTGAATAGTTGCGATTTATAATCAACACTGAATATTAAAATTTTAGTTTTTGATAATATACACTATATCGTTTATCACACTATCAAAACTTAAATTATACTAAAGAATACCTTTTAATTTTAACTTGTAACCTTTCTTATTTAGAAAAATTTTATATGCCAGAAGTTAAAAATCATTTTGCTTTTAAAAAACCATTGTTATATGGTTTTTTGGCATTTCTATTAGTTTTGATAATAACGCAAACCATCACTAATCAAAGATTTAAAATACAAAATCAAAATGAGCAAAATAAGGTCAATGAAAGGGCATTAGAATTAGAAGAGGATTTACAACGCATTCTAGGACAAAGTTCGACAGCAACCCAAACATTGGCTTTCATTGTTGAAAATTATGGTATACCTGACAACTTTGACAGTATTGCACATTTACTTATAAATAGCAACAAAAAAATTGATGCTTTAGAACTCGTTAACAAAGAAGGGGTTATTACCCATGTTTACCCATTGGAAAGCAATGAAGTTCTAGGGTTAAATATATTTAAGGATTCTATTGCTAAGGACGGGGCAATTACCACATTGGAAAGAAAAGATTATTTCACAACAGGACCCATTTATCTTAATCAGGGCGGTTCGGGTTTTGTTGGCAGAAGACCCCTCTTCAATGAAGGTGGTTTCAATGGTTTTGTGGCCGCAGTTATAAGGTTATCTACCATAATTAGTGCTGTAGAGATAGATTCGTTAGAGACCCCTCCATTTTACTATCAATTAGCCAAAGTTAACCCCAATAAAACAGAGGAAGTTTTTTATTCATCTAAAGATATATCGAAAGGTGAAGCTATAAATGTACCTCTTACCACCAGCCAAGGTGAATGGAAGCTTTATGTAATTTCAAACCAACCTACTTCTTACTCAACAATTATTATCTTTTCTATTTTAGGGTTTTTACTTTCACTAGTTTGTGGAATACTCGTTTGGTTTCTAGTTCGCCAACCTTTTAGGTTAAATCAATTGGTATTACAAAAGACCAAGTTGTTAAATGAAAGCAATAACAAATTAAAAACACTTATAGAACAAGCATCAGATGGCATATTCCTAACAAGTCCTACTGGTGTCATTTCAGATGTAAACATTTCAGGAGCAAAAATGTTGGGTTATACTATAAGTGAATTAATAGGTTTAAGCTTAAAAGACATTTATGATGCTGAAGAGCTAAAGCATAACCCTATTAAGTTTAAAGAATTGAAAGCAGGAAATACTATTCTACATGAAAGGATAATGATCAGAAAGGACAATTCTTCTTTTTATGGGGAAATTAATGCAAAAATGACTCCAAATGGGGATTTATTAGGCATTCTAAGAGACATTACCGAAAGAAAAGAACTAGAGCTAATCGCTGCAGATAATCTTCGAAAATTTAGTAAAGCTTTTAATAGTGGTTTTGTTGGCATGGTTATTAAAGATGATAATAAACGCTTTCTTGATGCCAATAGCTATTTTCTCAACTTAATAGGGTATACGCTTGAAGAAGTAAAAGGTAAAACCATTCCAGAATTAGGCTTGTTAGATATGGAAGAGGCCTTAAAAAAGAACCCCGCAATTAGCGCATTTGGATCTTCAGAAAGGGTCGGTAAAATAGAAGTGGAGTTTAAAACCAAGAAAGGTGAAATATTACATTTAATAACCTCAATGGAGCACTATGAATATCAAAATAAAAAATACAGCTTAAGCACCTATATAAATCAAACAGATAGAAAAAAAGCCGATTTCGAAATTCGACAAAGCGAAATTAAATATCGCGAATTGACCGAACGTATATCCGATGCGTTCATTGCCATTGACCGGCATTGGAATTATACTTATATAAATGCGCGGGCTGCAAAAATATTAAACATTGATCCAAAAATATTGATTGGCAAAAATGTCTGGGAAGAATATCCGGATTTCGCTAAAACGGAGGCTTATTCATTTTTTCATGATGCCATGAAAAATCAAACTTACATTAAATTTGAGCAATATCACAAACAGTTTGATGCTTGGATAGAAAACAAACTATACCCCTCTCCAGAAGGCATCACTATATATTTTAGGGATGTTACCAAAAAGAAAAAAGTAGATCAAGAAAACCAAAAATTAATAGCCGTTATAGAAAATAGTCCTGGATTTATTGGCTTGGCATCGCTAAAAGGCGAGTCAATTTACCTAAATGACGCAGGTAAAAATTTGGTGGATTTTCCTATTGAAAAAAGTATTGCCGACACTTCGATTTTTGATTTTTTTCCAAAAGAATATCATAGTATAATTTCAAACGAGTATTTAACAGGAATTAAAGAAAATGGTGTTTGGAGCGGAGAAGTCCCTCTTCAAAATTTTAGTACTAAAAAAATAGTACCCGCAGAATTTTCAAGTTTTTTAATTCGTGATAAAATCACCAAAAACCCAATAGGTATTGGGTGTATTGCTTTTGATTTAACAGAACGTAAAAAAGTTCAGAAGGAAATCTATGACCTACAAACAAAAATGGATGCTGCCATACGAATTGGCAAAATTGGGTATTGGGACTGGAATTTAAAAACGGAAATCATTGAATGGTCTGATAGAATGTATGAAATATATGATGTTGAGCCAGGCACTATAATTGATGTTTCGTTAACAAAAAAATTGGTTCACCCAGATGATTGGCAAAATCACAACGCACTTATACAACTTAAAAGTACCACCAAAGACAACGGTTCTTTTTACTATAGAATAATACATAAGAACAAATCTGTAAAGTATGTTCTGGTACAGATGGAGGTGATTGAAGATACTGTGGGCTTGCCAATTCGCTATAGAGGTACGACTGTTGATATTACCGAACAAAAAGAAGCTGAAAATGAAATTATTGATTTGAAGTCAAAAATGGACGCAGCTATAAGAATTGGAAAGATTGGGTATTGGAGCTGGCACTTAGATAGTAATCTAGTAGAATGGTCTAATGAGATGTACGAAATATATGGCGTTAGTGACAAGGCTAGCATAACTCTAGAAAAAGTAATCGAATTTATTCACCCAGACGATTCAAATGTATTGGCTGAGTTTTTGAATAGAAAACCAGAGGATGACCATACAATACCTGCCGTTTATAAAATATGCCTTAAAGACAACACTGTTAAACATATTCTTAGCTTTTCTGAGAATGTTTATAACAATGAAGGTAAGCCCATACAACTGCATGGTACCGCTATAGATATTACGAAGAATATTCTAGCGGAAGAAGCCCTGCGTGAAACCAAAGAAAAATTTGCCAAGGCCTTTGAGACCAATTTAATGGGCATGATTATGCTAGATGACCAAAAAAGGGTGATTGAGGCCAATAAAACAGTCTTCAGTATTTTAGGCACTGCACGAGAAGCTTTAATAGGTAAAACTGTTTTCGATTCTGGGGTAATTTCAATAGAAGAAAACGAGCGTCTTAAACTATGGGAACAGTTTTTAGAAAACGGAAAAGTAATAAATCAAGAGCTTGCTATACAGTTAAGAAACGGTCAGGCCAAATCTCTTTTGATATCAATTGAATCTTTGCATTTTAACAATAAAGAAAGCTACTTGGTCAACTTAATTGATGACACCAAAAGAAAAGAGGCCGAAAAAGCATTGAAGTCTCAATATATAGAACTTAAAAAGACAAATTCTGAACTTGATAGTTTTGTGTATAGCGCTTCTCATGAGCTAAGAGCTCCTTTAGCCTCGGTACTAGGGCTTATTCAATTAACCTTAATGGAAGAACGAGAGCCGCAATTAGCTCTTCATTTAAATATGATGGAAAAATCTATTGAAAGACTAGATGATTTTATCAAAGACATCATAGAATATTCGCGAAATAAACATGTTGATGTTAAATTAGAAACAATAAATTTTACTAACTTATTAGAAAATTCATTGGAAAGCCTATGGTATTTAGAGAACACGAATAAGATTAACATAGAAATTAACATTAATGATAAAGTAGGTTTTGTTTCCGATAGCAAGAGAATTTCTATTGTTTTAAATAATTTTATCTCGAACGCTATTAAATATCATGATTTAGAGAAGAAGGCACCTTCCATTTGGATTGGTATAAACACCACAAAAAAGGAAGCAATTATCACTATTAAAGACAATGGTTTAGGGATAGAAGAAAAAGAAATCGATAAAATTTTTAATATGTTTTATAGAGTGTCTTCCAGAATTATGGGGTCTGGTATAGGATTGTTCATCGTAAAAGAAGTGTTGACAAAACTAAATGGCACTATGGTAGTAAAATCAAAATTGGGAGAAGGATCAATGTTTACTATAAAAATACCAAATGAATCAGGTAGAAAATAATATGACCAAGGATATAAATATACTTTTGATTGACGATTCGGATGTGGACAATTTCATTAATAAAGCCATAATTTCGAAAGAGGAAAACATTTCACAAATTACTGTCAAGACCTCTGGCTTTGATGCTTTAGTCTATCTAAACGCCATTGTTGAAAATGAAGAAACATTCCCCGATGTAATTTTCTTAGACATTAAAATGCCGAGAATGAACGGGTTTGAATTCTTAGACGAATACCTGAAACTACCAGAAGACTTAAAAAACCATTGTAAAATTTACCTATTAAGCTCGTCATTAGATTCTTTAGATGCTGAAAAAGGGGAAAAATATTATGTAGTTAAAAAACAACTTACCAAGCCATTGGCACACCATCAAATTAGTGAATTACTGTTAGAAGATTGATTAAACCCTTTTATAATTCCAAACTCTTTTCAAAAAAGAAGTATATAGCTCGTTAAACTACAGGGCTAAATGATAATATATTCTTAATAATCATAAGATTCAATCCACTTTTATTATTTTGCCCTTTATGAAAATTTATCCTGTTGAAACCGGTAATTTTAAATTGGATGGTGGCGCTATGTTCGGGGTTGTTCCAAAGGCCATTTGGCAAAAAACCAACCCTGCAGACAGCAATAATCTTATTGATATAGCTGCCCGTAGTTTATTAATTGAAGATGGTAATCGACTTATATTGGTTGATACCGGCATGGGAGATAAACAATCTGACAAATTTTTTGGTTATTATTATCGCTGGGGAGATTTTACTTTAGATGCTTCTCTAAAAAATCATGGTTTTCATAGAGATGATGTTACCGATGTTTTTTTGACCCACTTACATTTTGACCATTGTGGAGGTGCCGTTCAGTGGAATAAAGATAGAAGTGGGTATGAACCTGCCTTTAAAAATGCGAAATTTTGGTCAAATGAGAAACATTGGAAATGGGCAACAGAACCAAATCCAAGAGAGAAAGCTTCCTTTTTAAAAGAAAATCTCATTCCCATGCAAGAGAGCGGTCAATTAACTTTTATTGACCATAAAGATGAAAGCTTCTTAAATAATAGTCCGTTAGGTTTTGGCATTCGTTTTGTAGATGGTCATACCGAAAAACAAATGTTACCTCAATTTTCTTATAAAGAAAAAACTATTGCATACATGGCCGACCTTATACCAACTGTTGGCCATATACCTTTACCATATGTAATGGGTTATGACACAAGGCCGTTAATTACTATGACAGAAAAAGAACTGTTCTTAAATGATGCTGTGGAAAACAATTACTATCTATTTTTTGAACATGACGCACATAATCAACTGTGTACCTTAAAACACACCGAAAAAGGTGTTCGATTAAATCAAGTATACTCTTTTGATGAAATCTTCAATTAACTTTGCGTTACTATACATTAACTAATAAATCATATAAAATAAAGTTTCCCAATCATGACAAATACATATTTAAAATCGTTGTTCGCTCTATCAATTGTTGCTTTATTAGCCAGTTGTGGTAGTACGAGTTCGGTAACAGGTGGGGGTGGACTAATTCTCACTCCCGTTGAGAATATTGACACTACCCCTCTAAAAATAGCCGACCTCACCACAAGTGAGAAGAATAATTGGGGGCATTTAGATTTAGTAGCAGACACCATACCGGGCATGAGTGTTAATAGAGCTTACGATGAAATTATAAAAAACAGAAAAGGAACTAAAATCATTGTAGCGGTACTTGATTCTGGTATTGATTTAAACCATGAAGACCTTGACGATGTTTTGTGGACCAATACCAAAGAAAAGGCAGGCAACAATAAAGATGATGATGGTAATGGCTATATTGATGATATTCATGGTTATAACTTCTTAGGAGAATCATATAATGAACAATTAGAATACGTTCGTATGTTGCGCTTAAATATTGGTGATGCGGCAACGCTATCGAAGGCAAAAGCAATGTTAGACAAAAAGTATAACGAAGCATTACAAGGAAAACAACTTTACGAACAGAACAAGCAACTTTACGAACAGAACAAACAGCAATACGAACAGATTTTACAGGCTGTGAAAATTGCCGATAGCGCAGTTAAAAAATATCTAAACAAGGAAACGTATACTCAAGAAGATTTAACCACCATCACAACTGAGGACGAGGCTATGCAACGAAATATAGCAGTGCTTAATCAAATGTTCGGTATTAAAAATTCCATTCCAGAAGTTGTTGAGGAATTGAATGATGGTATTGAGGAATTGAGTAATGGACTTGAGGAAGTAGGGGATGGTATTAAATACTTTTCGGATCAAGTAAATTACAACCTAAATAAGGATTTCATCGGCAGGGAGCCTGTTGGTGATGACCCTTACGACATTTCAGATATCGCCTATGGTAACGGCAATCCAAAAAACAGGGTAGCCGATGAAAGCCACGGTACGCATGTTGCCGGTATAATAGCAGCTGAGCGTAATAATGGGTTAGGCGTTAACGGAGTTGCCAACAATGTAGCAATAATGAGTATTAGAGCGGTGCCTAATGGTGATGAATATGATAAGGATATAGCTCGCGGCATTCGTTATGCTGTCGACAATGGCGCAAGGGTTATCAATGGTAGTTTTGGAAAATCCTATTCTCCAAAAGCCGATTGGGTATATGATGCGATTAAATATGCAGCAGAAAAAAATGTTCTTTTCGTACATGCAGCAGGTAATGATGGCGCAAACTTAGATGACCCAACGAATGGAAATTTTCCGAATGATCAAATTAATAATGGTCCTGAAATTTCGGATAACGTTATTACGGTTGGCGCATTAAATCCAAAATACGGTTCTGAGCTGGTTGCCAGCTATTCGAATTACGGTAAAGTAAATGTTGATATTTTTGCTCCAGGTACCGATATTTATTCTACCTACCCGAACAATGAATATGAATACTCACCAGGCACCTCAATGGCAGCACCTGCAGTAGCAGGAATAGCAGCCCTTGTAATGTCACAATATCCATCACTTACTGCCGCACAGGTAAAAAAAATAATCTTACAATCTGGGTTACCAATTAAAACCACGGTAATTTTAGGAAACGATGGAAAAAAGAGCGGTTCTCTTAATGAAATTTCCAAATCCGGCAAGATCGCAAACGCTTATAATGCTTTGGTATTGGCAAGTAAAGTAGCTGCCAGACAGATTCAATTATAATAATCACAAAATACATATGACTAAATCAATTTTAAGTTTTTTTATCGCATTATTCACTATTGGGTTAATGGCTCAGAATAAAACTGACTACTGGCAACAACATGTAGACTATACCATGGATGTGGATATGGATGTGGATAATTTTCAATATACCGGAACACAAACATTGGTCTACACCAATAATTCGCCAGATGAATTAAAAAGGGTTTACTTCCATTTATATTTCAATGCTTTTCAACCAGGTAGTGAAATGGATATTCGTTTGCAAACCATTGCTGATCCTGATAGTCGTATGATAACAGAAGAAAAGAAAAGTAGGATTTCTACCCTATCTGAAAGTGAAATGGGATATCTACACCCTACTTCTTTAACACAAGATGATAAGAAAGTAATATTTTCTGAAGAAGGCACTGTGTTAGTCGTTGACCTAGCTTCACCAATTGCGTCGGGCAGCAAATCTACTTTTAACATGTCTTTCAATGGTCAAGTTCCTCTACAAATTAGACGTTCTGGCAGAAATAACGAAGAAGGTGTTGCGTTGTCTATGAGCCAGTGGTATCCAAAACTTGCAGAATATGATTTTGAAGGATGGCATGCAGACCCTTATATAGCACGTGAATTTCAAGGTGTATGGGGTGATTTTGATGTGAAATTAACCCTAGATAAAAATTATACAGTTGGTGGTACTGGTTATCTTCAAAACCCTAATGAAATAGGGCACGGTTATGAAACACCGGGAACAAAAAGCAAAAAGCAAAAAGGGAAAACATTAACCTGGCATTTTAAAGCGCCAATGGTTCATGACTTTATGTGGGCGGCAGATCCTGAATACATTCACGATATTCAAAAGGTTCCTAATGGTCCGGTAATACATTTTCTATATAAAAACGATCCTAAAATCTTAGAAAACTGGAAAAATCTTCAACCAAAAACAGTTGAAGCTATGGAGTTTTTTAATAAGAATATAGGCGAATATCCTTATGACCAATATTCTGTAATACAAGGTGGTGATGGCGGTATGGAATATGCCATGTCCACCCTAATAACAGGTGACCGTGAATTTGGCAGCTTAGTAGGTGTTATGGCCCATGAAATGGCACATTCTTGGTTTCAGCACATATTGGCGACCAATGAAGCAAAACACGAGTGGATGGATGAAGGATTTACTTCCTTTATCTCTAAACTTTGTATGAGCGAGATAATGGACTTGGATAAGGACAATCCTTTTGAGGGCGCCTACAAAGGGTATAGAAATCTAGCGCTTTCGGGTAAAGAACAACCACAGACGACCCATGCAGATCGTTATGGTCTTAATTTCGCTTACGGCATATCCGCTTATAGCAAAGGTTCTATTTTCTTATCTCAATTAGGCTATGTTATCGGTCAGGATAAATTAATGGAGACCATTCGAAAATACTATACTGATTTTAAGTTTAAGCATCCGGTTCCTAACGATATTAAGCGAGTTGCAGAAAAAGTCTCTGGCTTTGAATTAGATTGGTATTTAACCGATTGGACCCAAACAACGAACACCATTGATTATGGCATAAAAGAAGTTGCCGCAATAGATAATAGTACTAAAGTAACTTTAGAACGCATCGGTTTGATGCCAATGCCTTTGGATATTCTTGTTGTTTACAATGACGATAGCAGGGAAACTTTTTATGCTCCTTTACGTATGATGCGGGGTGAAAAAGAAAACCCATATGAAGGTATAGAAAGAACTGTAATTAAAGATTGGGCTTGGGCCTATCCTACTTATGATTTTGTAATAAACAAACCTATTTCTTCCATAAAAGCTATTGTTATAGATCCATCACAATTAATGGCTGACATTAATTTGGAAAACAATGTTTGGCAAGCGGAGTAATTGGATATGGCACTGTTCAAGATATCAATGCTTCCTTTTTAAGGGGTAAAATCTTTATAATAATAATTTGGGAATGGATTTATCCTTCGGTAAAAAGGAAAAACTTAAAAGTAAAAAGCTCTTCACACAATTGTTTGAGGAAGGCAAGGGTGTTTCGGTATATCCGTTGAAATTAATTTATATCTCTACCGAAAAGAAGGAGACTCCTATACAAACCGGAGTTACCGTATCTAAGAGGAATTTTAAAAGTGCCGTTAAAAGAAATAGAATAAAGCGTCTATTACGTGAGTCTTACAGACTTAATAAAGGATTGGTTTTTAACAATACAGATGCAAACTTTGCGTTTCTATTTTTATACCTTGGTAAGGATATGCCCTCCTTTGAGCTATTAGACCAGAAAATGAAGCTCGTATTGAACAAGTTTAAGCTCCAGATTAATGAAAAAAATACTCAGTAAAAAAGTACTTGTACCTATTATAGCGATTGTCTTTCTTTTTGTAGGAAGTAGTTATAAAAGTGACTTTTTTGAAATAGCGAAGCAAATAGAAATTTTCACCACCCTGTTCAAAGAATTGAACATGAATTATGTGGATGAAACGAACCCTGCAGAATTAATGGATACCGCCATTAAAAACATGTTAGAGGAATTGGATCCGTACACCAAGTTTTTAAACGAACAAGATGTTGAAACCTATCGAATAAATAATGCGGGTGAATATTCTGGCATCGGTGCAATGGTTCGCTCATTTAAAGATAAACTGTTAATTATAGAACCACACCAAGGATATCCGGCAGATAAGGCTGGTTTAAAAGCGGGAGACGAGATAATACAGATTGGAGATATCGAAGTGGCTGATTTCGAAGAAAATGCCAGTGAGCTCTTAAAAGGCGCTAACGGTTCAACAGTGACCGTAACTTATAAAAGACAGGGCAAAACAAATACAACAACTATTACTCGAGAAGGTATAGAAGTTGATGCGGTTCCTTACTTTAATATGATCGATGATAAAACTGGTTATATCGTATTGGCAAAATTTAATGCAAAAGCATCTGAACAAACAAAGGCCGCCTTGCTGGACTTAAAAGGAAAAGGTGCCGAAAAAATAATACTAGACCTTAGGGATAACCCTGGCGGGTTACTTTCTGAGGCTATTAATGTGACTAATCTTTTCGTTCCCAAAGGGGAATTAGTGGTAACAACTAAATCTAAAGTTAAAAAATTTAATCGTGAATATCATACCAATAATCAACCTGTAGATGAGGATATTCCTTTAGTGGTTTTAGTAAATGGCAGCAGTGCTTCGGCAAGTGAAATTGTATCGGGCAGCTTGCAAGATTTAGATAGGGCGGTAATCATGGGAGCAAGAAGTTTTGGAAAAGGCCTAGTTCAACGCCCCTTAAAATTAACATACGGTACACAATTAAAAGTAACCATTTCAAGATATTACACTGCTTCTGGTCGCTGTATTCAAGCATTGGATTATTGGAATAGAGACGAAAGTGGCAATGCAGTAAGAAACACAACATATACTGATTTCGCTACCCGAAACGGCAGAAAAGTACAAGATGGTGGGGGAATTCTTCCTGACATCGAAGTGGCTACCTCTAAAACTAATGACCTTACATTGGCCTTACTTCAAAACAACATTATTTTTGATTATGTTACCAATTATTTTTATGCGCATAAATATAACTCGGTTACAGATTTTAAATTTACAGATGACGATTTTAGTGCTTTTAAAAATGAAGTAAAGAAAAGTAGTTTCTCTTTTGAGACCAAAGCAGAAAAGGCTATTAAAAAAGCACTCTCAGGAGATGAAAATGATTTTTTAGGAAGCGATGTTAAGGATAGCTATAAAACACTTTTGGCTAATATAGAAAAAGGCAAAATTAATGCCCTTGACAAGTACCAAAGTGAGATTCAAAAAAACCTAGAAGATGAAATCGTAAAACGATACTTCTATAGAGATGGTTTATACCGGTATTATCTAAATAACGATGAAGCTATTTTAGCTGCAACAGAATTATTAGGAAACACTTCTAAGTATAATGGTATTTTAAAGTAGATACCCTTTAATTATAAGAGCAAGATTTAGCATCTGAAACAATATAATACTCTTTATAGTTTTTAGCTTTAGGATCTGTACACCCTTTTAAATTTCTGATTTTAATATCTCTAAAATCAATAGGTTGGCCTTCACTTTGCAATGCTATTAACCCTTCTTTTAAAGGCTTGCCGTCTTGTTTGATTTTTGGGTCATAACCATTCGCTACTTCTCCACCAATTTGTGGCTTCGTGTATTGCAAAACCGTTTTTCCATTAATTATATGCGTAATTAAAGAATCGTGCAATACAATTAATTCGGCTGTTACCCATTGATCTCCAAAATAGGTGTTTGAACTCGAATTAATACAGTGTCTAGGGTCTATTTTACCTTCATAGACAACATCTGTGCCCGGGGAGCACATATTGCCCGTAGGCCGCTCCTTACCCTCTTCTATACCTGCCAGAAATTGCATTTCTACAGAGATAGGCCAGTCTTGTTCCTTAAGCATCGTTTTTGGGTCTTGTGAATGGAACATAATACCGCTATTCTTCAAAGTGTACTCTGGCGCTCCTTGATAAAGTTCACCAACAAACCTGTATTGCATGGTCAAATGAAAATCTGAAAAGGGTTTGTCATAATACAAATGTGAAAAACGCTCGTTAAACTCACCTTCATACTGATCATAGCGCACTTTTACCATACCATTCTCAGCTCTAAAGGTTTCCCCATAATTATCACCAACTTCATAATGATGAATTTTTGTGGTCCATCCTTTTAGGTTTTCCCCATTAAACAGAGTTTCCCAATCACCTTCTGTTTGTTGAGATTTTGTTATACTACAACCTACTATGAAAAGTAAAGCTGTATAAAGGAATCTTGTTTTAAGTACTACTTTTTTCATTTATTGGTTTTTTAGATTTAATCGGATGATTTTTATGTAATCCAAAACTTAATTATTCAAAGAGAGAATCAGCATCTTTTGATGGTGCTTCAAACTTTCTCAAATAAATGATTCGTTCGTTTTTACTTCTTCGATTCATAAATTCTTTTTTGGTTAAATTAGGGTCTATTTGACTAAAATGACATTTGTAGGAATCAAATGCCGTACTAAGATCTGCCGCTGAATATGAAATTTTAGTTCTTAAGTATTTCTTATGTTGTCCTCTCAGTGTTTTGGTGTCAACGTCATCTATTGATTCAGAAGGTGTGCCATAAAAGAACAAGGACATTGGCTTTTGCCATTCACTACTTAAATATACCTGGGTTACCGATGCCCCTACCAACCTATGGTCCATATGGGTTGAGCCACCATCTGGTCCCCAAGTGATTAAAACATCTGGCCGAATTCTCTGAATAATATTTTTCAATTCTAAAACAATAGCCCTTGCGTGAGGTACATGGCCATCATAGCCTTCATCAGCTTTTAACTGGTCGTGATAATCTAAGTGTATCAATTCTGCACCCAATTGATTGGCGGCACACTTCATTTCTTCTTTACGGGTAGCAACCAAAGTTTCACCCGCTAAATGATCATGAAAATCATTGGTGCCATATCTGCCATCGGTAACTATCACCAAATAAACTTTAGCGCCTTCCCTAGTGTACCTTGCCAAAATTGGTGCAATCGTACTTTCATCATCTGGATGTGCAAATACAGCTAAAATAGACTTGCCTTCAAAAGGTTTTTGCCCTCGTAATTCACCTGTTTCAAAAAGTAATAACGTCGTAAGAAAAATAAGAATTAAAGAATGGTGACTAATGAAAATTAAAAACGCCCCTTTTTTATTGTTCATAATACCTCCTTTTACTTTTGAATATAACGAATATTGCTTGATTTGCGCATTTTATATTGTAGTATAACAAATGTGTGATGTTAATACCACAACTATATAATTAGATGCAGAATTCAAATATTGTGTTTTCTTATACTAAATATTTCAGATTTTGAAATAGATTTTTTTCTTATCTAAAAAGTAGGTGATGAACCAAAAAATAAATAATACAAGCAGTGAGTTCAATACCAGAATCAACGATTCAGATACCCCAAATGGGGCTAATAACCCTTCCGTCCAAATTAAACCAAAATCCCTAAACCATTGTACACCTACTGTTTCGGCAAAAAGATAAATAAATATAGCATTAGTGCCCACAACCGAAAATACAGCACCCCATTTTTTATGGTTGGCCCTTACGTCTATAACCCAGTAGAAAAAGGTTAAGGTTAAGATGGCCAAACCACCTGAAACTAGGGTAAAAGAGGAGGTGGCAATGCGTTTTATAATAGGTGTGATATTTAAAATATCTAAGACAAACCCAATAATCAATATCGAAATTCCACAAATTAGAAAAGTTTTTAGTTTATAGGCTGTCGATTTATTCTGCAATAATAGTTGTCCACATAGTACGCCCCATATAGTGTGAGCAGCTGTAGGGATAAAGTTTACAAAAACCCAATATCCACTATTTACCTTTCCCATAACCAACATATCAACATAAGAGCCGAAACTATCATGCCCTTCTACATAAGGTGCTTCGATGTTATAGCCTCTATACAACAACTCTGTCAATATCAAAAGTGCGGTAGATATAATTATTTGATTTTTGTGTGACATACCCATAATGGCGTAGGCTATTAAAATAGTAAAAGCCAATTGCACTAAAACATTCCATAATTCCCAAACCAAGGCATGGTTATAAACACAATGCAATAAGACACCAAAGCTGAACAAAAGAAAGCATCGTTTTAAAATATGCTTAGTTACATTTTTTCTATTACCTGTTGCAAGACGTTTTCGCAGCGAAAAAGGCATAGCTACCCCCACAATAAACATAAAAAAAGGCTGAATTAAGTCCCAAAACCGCAATCCGTTCCACGGATGATGATGCAACTGTAATGCTAAAGGTTCTAAAAATGTGCCTTGGGTAAGTTCGAAAAAATGATGATGAAATCCTGCTGCTTCCGCAATTAATAAAAACATAATCACTCCTCTAAATACATCTAAGGAATAAAGTCGTTCAGAAATTGGTGCAGATAATTGAGCCATTGTTTTTTTATTTATTTAGACTTCCACTTAAATGTAATTGATTTAAATGGAAAAAGTAACTGTTCGTATTTTATCCCTACTTTTAAATTGACAAACTAAAACCTCACATATTTAGCAATTCAAATTATGCGAAACTATTTTTTAATAACCACTAGCTTACTATTATGTCTGCTATCACAGAGTCAAGAGACTAAAAAAGATTCAACCCCTAAAGCAATTCCAGAAGCCAAATCTTTCATCACAAAACATCAAGGTGTTTTTGGAGGTAAAACTCTTGATTACACCACTACTGCGAAGGAAACTTTTCTAACGAACAAAGATGGCGATTCAATAGCCACGTTTTGGTCGGTTGCCTACACTAAAACATCGATGGGCGATGTTACAAAACGGCCTGTTACTTTTGTTTTTAACGGTGGGCCAGGTTCTGCTTCAATGTGGTTGCACCTTGGTTTTTTTGGACCTAAAATTGTAAAAGTAGATTCTGAAGCCAAAAATGATGATGGGGCCGCACCCTATAATTTAGTAAACAATGAGCATGGACTATTAGATATTACCGATTTGGTATTTATTGATCCTGTAGGAACTGGATATAGCAGATTAGTTGGTAAGGGTGAAGGAAAAGACTTTTACGGACTAAAAGAAGATGTAAATTCTTTTGCCCAATTTATTAGAAAATGGGTTACTGAAAATGAACGATGGTTTTCTCCTAAATATTTGGCAGGTGAAAGTTATGGAACTACACGTGCCGCAGCCCTTGGTAAAGCTTTGGAAGGGTCAGGCCAGAATATGGCATTAAACGGAATGATACTGATATCTCAAGCCTTAGATTATGCCGGCTCTACATCAGAACCAAATAATATAACTTCATTTATTACCTATCTACCAAGTATGGCTGCCACCGCATGGTATCACAAAAAAGCTGGACTAGGCAAAACATTGGAAAGTTTCACTCAAGAATGTCGTGATTTTAC